>Ga0214923_10002936_pt1 | contig 21958 bp, 7 predicted proteins | sample LL1510_MetaG_FD_177993 | JGI IMG/M metagenome (GOLD analysis project Ga0214923, IMG submission 177993) | Freshwater microbial communities from Lake Lanier, Atlanta, Georgia, United States - LL-1510 | ecosystem: Environmental > Aquatic > Freshwater > Lake | place: USA: Georgia | collected 2015-10-15
GGAGCTCTTGCTGACAATAGAGGAGCTCTTGATGACAATATAGGCAAGACATGAGGGCGTCGTCCCATTTCTGAGGAGTCTGTTGAGTTTAACTTTACTGGTGGTTGCTTTGGCTCTGGCTCTGGCACTTTTGGGATTTCTGCAACATACTCAACAACCAAGACCTCCCGCACAGGTCTGTTGTTTGTATTTTTCAAAGTACTCTGCATCTGTTTAAGCAAACTCTCCTTATTAGTAGTCCGCTTTCTCTTTTCTTCCACACTCAGTTTAATGGCTACAAGCTTCAGGCTCATTAATTGATTAATGCATTTATTTAGAGCATCTATGTTTGTTCCAAGCTCCTGTTCTTTCTCGAGATCCGCTGCAATTTTATTGTATTGTTGCTGAATATCTTGATATTTTTTATCAAACTCATCCAGAGCTCGCCTCTCCTCTTGGTGCTTGCTCTCTAAATCAGCCCCCTTGTTTATAATGACTAATGTTGCAACCTCCCCAAAAAGACTCGATTGCCAAGAAATGTTTTTAAATATTTTTTCTCCAATTTGGCAGTAAATATTTCTTAAATAATTGTAAAAATCCTCTTTTTTTATATCCAAGAGCGCCGCTTCCAAACACTCTGCTATCACGCTGACTATGCCAACATGATTAAGCTTCGCCACCTCAATTAACAAGGGCAGTAATTCTTCTTTTCTTTTAGAAAGGATCTCAGTCTGTACCTTATGACCCCATTTTTCATAGAGAGATAGAACCGTAGATAAGAGCGTCGGGATACGGTGCTGGATGGCAAAATCAAACAATGATCGAAGGTGCAATGGAGAAAGCAACGATTGCCCACCTTCAAAGGCTAACAAAGCAGCAATACATTCCCCAGACGGGCTTCCTGCAAGAAGTCGGTTAAATGGTAGCATTAGTCGGAATTTATGTTCCTGATAAACATCAGCAAGCAATTTTTCTAAAACGTTTAAGGTCTTCAGAGCTTCACGAGAATTTTTACCGTTTTTTTGAGACAATATAAATGCGGATAATAAATGACACATATCTAATAATCGATCATCATCAACTTGAGCAATTATTTTCATTAATGATTCGAAGTCATTAGTAGACCCAATTAATTGAACAAAATCCGCTTCCAGGGTTTGACCAATATTCATTTTTTCTAGAATCATCTGCATTAAATTTTTTATAAACGTCTTTGACGGAAGATCGGCGTGACATAAATACAAAGCCAATAACGTATTTAAATGAAAAGATCGCATCGCTTGCGGATTTTTTTCTAGCATTGCCATACAGATTACCAAATCGATAGACCGTCTTTCCTTTTTTTCAAGCAGCTTCGTCAGAGCATTAATACAAGGGTCCGTCCAATTTGCTTCGCTAAAAAATTGATGTATCAAATACAACACGCCCCTGGAATGGGCTGCACCAAGGAATGCCAGCCCTAGAAGCTCCCCAGGTCTATAACCATTATTTTCCATGTATTTCAGCTGGCAATAAACATCACCACATTGAGCCTTTTCAAATACTTCCAGTTTTTTTCTTTGCTGCTCTAGGTCTCTTGTTCGTTCTTCTTGACCATACGTCCTAAAAAACACCTCAATATCACGTCTATCACTTTCTGCCCAATTATCCAACCCAATGGAACCATTTTCCATTGACAGACTGTGTATTAAATTGATGAGAATTTGGATGGTTACGTTTTTCTCAGGTTCCGAAGCAAAATGGTCGCCATTTATACTCAGTATGATTGCTTTAAGACGATAGATTAGACTATCTCTATGCTCGGAAAGGAACGGGTAGTGAAAGCCAAGTAGAATCTCGAGACATTTAATGAGCGTGCAAGGCGACTTTCGAATGTATGAATTAACGAATTGCGGAGAGCTACCAACGTCTAAACCGAACTCAAACGATAACATAAGGTTAATAGGAGCGATTTTAATCCCACAGTATCTCTGAGGCGTTGAAAACCAAGCAAATACATCCTTCTTATTGGTTTTTAGAAAAGCGGTTAACTTGCGAAGATCGTCCTCTTGAATATCATAAATGAAAAAGGCAAGAAAAATATCGAGTCGCTCTTGTTCATTATTACCCATTTTACTGAGCTTCTGACGCAAATCCAACATGAAAGAGTTTGGTAAACGTTGCATACAACGTAAAAAAATATCGACACAGTGATGCGAAATAAAAAAAGGAAGCTGCTCAAAAAGTATGGTGGCAACGACTTCATAATACAAATCCATCTGTTCATTACGAGCAGGCGCACTTGAAAGGTCCATAGCAAGAGCCAACATAAATTCTTCGGCTAATGGCCTAATTTTTGGATCATCCTTACCGTCAGCAGAAATAGTACTTTCTTTGAAAGCCTCGAATAGTGCTCTCTGACATTTGATGCGCTGTATCTTCTTCTCAGCTGGCTTCGATTTGAAAGCAGGTAACTTCTCAATGGGATAAACACATTCTAAATAAGGAGGGATTAATCGGTACAGGAATGATAATACCTCGTTTGGCAAAGTCTTTAACTTTTCTTTTAAAGATAAAGAATCCTTTGGTAAGTCCCTTCTTCCAAACCACTGCGTCAAAGTCAACGCAATAATTGTTGCAATATAGGGATCCTTATGATGCTCAAGCCATGCTAAACAAGTCTTTAACCACCACTCACCTTCCTCACGACTTCGGCCAACAAAAAGGCCGCGTGTTGCAAGATCTTTAAGCAACTCATTGGATACATTTGAGGCTTTATATTCAGGAAAATAGTAAGGAGGCAAAGATAACTGATGTAATCTTAATACCTCTAACATTTCAGCATAGCGATCATTTTTAGATAACCATCTGACTAATTGGCTTAAATTAGGAATATCATTTAATTTAAGACGGTCACGTTCGAACACCCAACTATGATAAACTTCAGATCCCACATCCGATCCAAAGATACAAAAAATTTGAGACAAAAGAGGCTGTCCAGATAGTTTAAAATATTGAGCAATAGGACCACCACAAACCGTTCGAGCATCATTCTTTAAAAGCCATACAATTGAGCTGCTGCGAAGGGCCATGTCATCGGGAGGAGCTCGACTTACTATTTGATACTCAATCGAATGAGGAATACACTTGACAAGACTTAGTAAAAGATCCGTGCGGATTTCTTCGGGCAATGTCTGCAACTTAAACGGATCGGCATTTAAAGAACCGATTAATAATTGATGGAGAAAACGCAGATGGGCAATCTCCACATTTTTTTCATCAGCATTTGTATAAATACCCATTAATATGTCATGTAATGAATGATAAAAATCGATTTGATCAAAGTGCGTTACGAATAGATTTGAAAGTTCTTTGTCTTGAATGTTGGCACATAATATAATGAACCGATCTTTACTAACGGGGTATTGTCCGGGATGATTTCTTATCCAATGTTTAAGCCACGCACTCAATAAAGCCGGTCTTCCGTTCATGATGTTTAACTGGTCAGAAAAAACCTCTTCTCTTATCTTTTGGTGCGGAATTGATTGAGATTCTAAAACATCCTGAAGTCGCCTTGTAAGACTTGTAATACTATCAGAAGGCCATTGATGATGATGAGCGACAAGTTCTGCAATCAGCAGTAATTTACTATCCTCCAATGATAACAATTTAGTCATCAGGACATCCGTACAAACTACGGCACCCGTGGCATACATCAAATAATAGAGCAGACCAGTTGGTGTTAATGCATCGAAAGTATCAGCCGGAAGACTTGCTGAATGCCTTTTTATCAGAAACTGCATGGATAGCTCTGACAGCACATTGATTGTATCAGGGTTACCAATGGTCGTTGTTGGCAAGCGGCCAACGTCTGGTTTTTGTGCGTACTCTGAAATAAATAAAAACAAATAGGAAATTAATACTTCATCATTCGTGCTGACAATCCAGTCAAACAAAGAACGACCGTCTATTTTGCACGATAAAAATTGAGATAACTCCTTGTATGTTACCCTATTTTCAGTTTTAAACCGCGTACCAAATGCCTTAAGAATACGTTCTGGTTCCGATGTTATTTTGGTGGCATACAGTGAACCCAGTGAGGTCATACTGAGCTCCTCAAGCATCTTTTCTTCACTTTGATAAATCTGAATCAAACGTTCATAAATAGCAAGGATCATGCTTTTGTTAAGCGGTTGTAATGAAAGTGCTGCTACCAGAAGCTCCTCTAAATCTGCCGAATCTATTATGAGCGGAAGAATCTTAAGTATTGAGTCTATCCCAACATCAGTCGCATCTGCTGACATTGCAAAATAGAGCTGTCTTTTAGCGACATCATTTTGTTGACCTGGCATAACCACCTCTTCTCAAATAATTTACTACGGCAATTTTTTGGCGATTCTATCCTATGTGAACTCAAAACGTCTAGTATGATCAAAATTAGCGTGAGTGAACGCTGTTTTGACTAAGAAAAGGTTCAGTGCATCCTAGGGTTTGAGTAGATCCGCCAGATCGCCCCAGCAGCCCCCTCTTCAGAACAGGACGTCCGAATCTACTCAAACCCTATTCATTCTCAAAAAAACCCAGCCAAGATGATGATCAACTCGGCCCTGACCACCTTCAAGATGATTACTTGAATCATGCAGATGTGAACGCCGGAGGAGGACACAGAGCTTCTTGCTGTAATCTCGTCAATTGGCATTGCGCCAGTCGAACCTGAAGCTCAAGTCTTTTTAGTCTTGCGGCTTCTTCTGCAACTTCGGCCTTTAATAATTCGAACCGAAGTTTTTCCTCATCCGTTAGAGATGGAGAATCAAAAGCCTCTGCAAGTTCTGGTGCTTGAATGAGTTCCCCAGTAGAAACCGTAGCAGGTTCTGTTGCCAGCACCGGTTTAGCAGCAGAAACGGGTGCAGGTTCTGTTGCTAGCACCGGTTTAGCAGCAGAAACCGGTCGGGGTCTACTACCGAATATAAACCGATTTATATCGATTCCCAGTGAAGGCCTAATGGGTACCATCGGGAGCTTTGATTCTTTTGATAGATGCTGACCATCAAATTTAGATTCAGGTTCAGGTTCAGGTTCAGGTTCAGGTTCAGGTTTAGGTTTAGGTTTAACCTTTGGTAAATCTTCCCTTCGAAGTTCTACTCGACAGATTTCTTTATCCTTGGGCTTATCTGCTGTAGCCATGTTCTGTTTTAATGTCTTTATGACTTGTTGCATGCGCGTAACAAGCTGGGCTTTTTTGGTAGTTAGTTCCATTCGTCGCGTTTCTAAAACTCCAATAGAAGGCAATTTTTTATCATTTAATTTTTTAAGATCGGCTTCAATCCCAGATAACTGCTCACTTGTTCCAAAATATCCGGCTGTTTCAATGGCTAAACAATTCCTCTCGATGCCCTCACACATCTGCGAAAGCTCTTTCAACGTGTTTTCATAGTCGTGATAAGCCTTCGAAACATCCCTCTCCTTCTTCCAATGATTCACGGCTTTTGCAGCTGATTTCAAATCACTTGCAGGCCCCCAAGAGATGCTATTCCATACTTTAGGCACCAATCGCAAAGATAATGTCGCCAACAATTGACAACGTTCAATCTCTGAAAGCGTCTTCGATCTCACCTCTAAACTCTCTACTATCAACCCAACCAACTCAGCATCTTTTTCTGCCGCCAGAACGAATAATAAGGGCAAATCCTTTGTTTGGATTTTATTAACAAGAGCTAGCACATTTGGAAATGATCGACCTAATGCAAAAAACAGCTCTAAAATAGGGCTTAATGATTCAAGACTATTTTCTTGCTGATCTTGCAGGTCTGGGGGCAATAAACTATCAAACCAGGCATGAATCAGTTTAACTTGGTCCTCAGTCCAATCTTTTGGAACATGCCGTGTTTGATGAAGCGATAGCACAAGACCTAATAGTTTCACTTCCTTCTTTTCTAAAGCACAATCAAAGAGGACTAAAAGATCAGAACAGCTGATCATTAATTTGGCACGTTCTGGCTCTAAAAGCCTAAATAGAATTTCTGGATCATCCTTGTTTGAATCAATAAGTTCTTGCATAAAATCAGGCATGCAGATCATAGCGTTATAATAGATAGAAGCACACAACTCCTCATAGCCTTTTAATGCAGCCCTGATTTGATCGGTCATACCATGTTTTTTTTGGCCTGCGATTAAATTTGTCAAAATATCTAACAGATCTACAAATCTAGATCCATTAGGTTTACCAATAATCAAAGGGATATTTTGAAAATAGTTATCCTCAGTGAATACTCTGTGGTGCGACTCAAGGACGTCACCGCTTTTAATTCTGTCTAAAAGTAGTTTCTTAAACGTTTGAAAAAATTCATCTGTAAAACAATCAAAGTAAGTCAAAAAATGGTCAAATCCGTTTAGTCCAGGATAAAGTTCTCCTAACTTGTCTGGCACGACGGTTAACATCCCAAAACCAGCAATGGTTTCAAAAAGAGTCATCTTAGACGACTGGATTTTCTTCTTGAACGCTTCGATCTGCTCCTCAGACCAAGAGATTTTTGAAAAAAACTGATACATGTGCTTTAAAAACTCTTTCGGATTCTTCACGCTAGACTGCAAATCTTCAGTGCTAAGAATTGACGAAATTTGAACAGGCGTTAGACCAAGCATTAAATAACAATTCAATCTGAACTTCAATGGAGTAGAGTGTCTAAAACTCATAGCAATTCGATTGGCGTTTATCTTATCAACTTGATCACTTAACGCTTTGTCAGAACGTTTCAGTAGATCATTCAAACTGTTCCTAGTTTCGGTGGGCAAATGTTCCACATCAAAATACCCGTTAATGATTCCCATACGCCTAATTAGATTGGCAACACATGTCTTTACTATGTCACCCTCTGTTTCGCAAGTCTTTGTTTCAAGATCAATATGTGTAAATAGAATCTTGTTGATGTAACATAAATTGTCCCTATGCGCTGGGGAAAATGGATAGCCTGCAAGGCTCAGTGCTTCAAAGAATTGCACCGAAAGCACATTCGATTTTTCAAAATTTTTTGAATCGATTATCCTATAGTAAAAATAAAGCCCATGTTCTAGATTAAAGAAGATCAGCTCCAAAGGTGTTGTCTCTAACCCACTAAAGGTCCCTCGAGTTGAAAGCCAAGTGAATATCAGATTTTTCCATTGAGGATCTTTTAGGTAAGACCTAATCAGCTCTAGACAGCGTGGTGGATCGACTTGATATAGAAAAAAATTAAGGACGTTGATTACTTGCGCCTCACTTGCTTCCTGGTTTAATAAGAAATCAGCGGGATCGGGCAGATTAACAACAGAAGCACACCGTAAATAAATATCATGAAGATTGCTACGTAACAATTTCTCACGTAGTTCCTGAACCCTAGCGACATAGTAGTTAATTGGTGTACCGTCTTTGAGTTGTTTAGACGTATCGAATTCTTGACGTAACGCGATAAGATACTCTATTGCCTCGTCCCTCGTTACTTTCTCAACTTGCTTTAAGCGATCAAAACAGGCTTGCTCCGACCGATGCTCTTTCCCTCTAATACGGTTGATCGGAAATGAAATTTCGAACGGTATTGGCATGTTATTATAAATTTTTATCAAAAGATCGGGTACAAATTCCTGATAGTTGATCTCAGCAAAAATTCGTTGCCGATATTTTTCTAACTTAGAAGCGCACAAGATAGAAAGAATTGCAAAACCAGGGGAGTTTTTGGAAACTGCTAGAGTCTGAAGCGTTAGATGGTTTTGTCTAATTTCTTGGTCATTCCTACCCAAAAAAGGTCGAACAGATAACAGTCGTTCTAAAACCTCTCCCTTTGCATAATGAGGGCGACCCGTTAGAATATCTGGAAAATATTGTAATGGCAAAAAGCAACCGTATTCTTCTAAAAGACTCACAATAGATTGCCAGTTGTTGACTCCATAGGGCTGCTTAATGAGTTGGCTTAAACCAAATCTACCCCTAACATCAGGGGGTAGATCCTCTTTAGCATCATTAAAAATTCTCTGTGCCATTTTAAGAGAATGCACCGACATGACCGCTAATAAACAATTATGGCTTGTTACCCCGGGGAAATGTTCAGCAATTGGTCCATTCGGAGTTTTCCATGCATACCTTCTTAAAATAGAGGCTAACTGACTAGTATAATCGCTAGAAATGGGGTCAAAGGTCCAATAAAGATCGTAATTGGTCCAGAATGAGATTAAAATCAACAAGAGATCCAAAATCATGGGCAAAGGCAAAACATGAAAGCTCGCCTCATCACCATAGTTTAAAAAGACAAGAAATAAATGTTGCAACCGACTTAAGTTTCGAAGCGCTTCTGGGTAGTCCCCCTCTTTGTTTAAATAGAGGTTACAGGATAACTGATGGAATGACTTATAAAATTGGGTCGGATCAAAGGACTCCTGAAATAATTTGATTAATTCAACATTGTAGGTGCGCGCGATGCACTGTATAAAAAGATCTTCTGATACAGGATAGGTATTTGGGCATTTTTTTATCCAATGAGTAAGCCACGGAATCAAAATGCCAAGCTGACCGTTCCCTGAAGATAATAGCTCAGACAAAACCCTCGATTGTGTAGCTTGCAAACCAAGAGGCTCGGATGCATTTAATTGATCATCCACTTTTTCAGAAGGCCATTGATGTTTGTGACAAACAAGCACGGCCTTAAATAAATCAGCAGGATCCTTAAAGCTTAAAAGCATCTGCATTATTTCTTCAGAACACGGGATCTGTTCTTCGCTATACATTAAATAACACAGAAGCACGCGGGGAGACAACGTCTTTGGATCCAATGACAGGAAGGGGGAAAAGACTCTTATTGCTTGGGGTGAAGAATTTAAACGATTCAATGCCTGTGCGGGTGATTTTACTGCTTTTGATATGGATGGCGAGAAAGCAGGACTGCGTTCATAAAAATCCAAAGTGTTAAAAAAGGCGTTAATTAAGCGCTCGTCACCATTGTTAATTAAAATATCTAACAAAGGCTCTCCATCAATTTTAGTCATCAAGAATAATGACATTTCCAATCCCGACCCCTGTTTTTTTAAATCTGTTAACACGGATAAAAAACTGTTTAAACATTTTTCTGATCTATCAGGAAAGACCACAGACATTAAAAAAAGAGAGGTCATCGTCAGCAGAGCCAGCGTATTTTTTTCACCACCAAGGTTATTTTCTATTCGAGAATAAAGCTCCTTTGCAATCACCGTTTGCTTGTTTTGTAAGGCTTTCCTCAACAACAACTCCAGCTGATTTGGATCTTCTATGACATCAAAAAAAGGACGTAACCCTCCAACATCATCGACAAATCGGAGTTCCATTTGGCTGAAAATGGCTTCAATCGCTTGGCTCGGTGTCATTGATATGACGCGGGACTTTTCATTTGGCATAATAGACTCTTTCTTAATAAAATAGGTTATTTAATATTCAACAATCACTAGGGGCTCATGCTTGTTGTTGGTGAGGGTATCATCGACACCAACTGCAACTCTTTGCCCTCTAATACATACAGTTTCTTAGAATTTTCGTTTGTTCCTCTAGCAAACAATATAAATTCTTTTCCGTCAGCGCAGCGATAAACAGGCAAACTTCCTATGTCTGTATAACCTATCAACAGCAAGGTCCCTTGGGAGCGATCTCTTTCGAATCTTTCTTTTTCATAGACCATACATGAAAGGTCTTCTAATTTTTGCGCCAAAGCCAAAGAAGAACTAATCCTAATGGGATTCTCAGAATCAAACGACGTTAGAAAACCTTCCCTTATTTCATGAGGTGGAAGGAATAATTTGGATAAAATAGGATCTCCAACAGAAAAACCTTCGAGTAGATATTCATAAGTCTTGGTTAATGGGTGATACCAAAGTGCAAACCGTCTGGTGTTATCTGTTAAATTACAACCAACCTGACAAGGGGAATCTAATGCCGTCATCTCAGACTCAATTCTTTTCAACTCCTGAGTTAATCTTTGTTGTTGTTCTAAGAGCGCCTGTTTTTGTGCAATTAATGCTTGATACTCTTGTAAATTTGTCTCATTCGCACCATGAAATGACGTGGCAGAACTATCTCGCCCATTTTGGCGGGGATTGGATGGAGAACCGATTGCTGATGAAGCACTTGGCAAAACACTCCCACCAGATTGAGTATCGTAGGTCCCCTTATCAAACAACCTTAATCCAGGACGATCTCGTTTTGCAGCAGCTTTAGAAACAGACTGCTTTTTAGTATCAAGATTTGATCTTCCTTTTTGGGGCTCTGGTGGCTCGATTGAAGCCGTAACCACAGGGTCATTACTGTCGTTATTTATAGGGGTTTCGCGTATCAATTTCACTAAAGCCTGCATTTTTTTAAGCAGCGTGCTTTTTTTAGAAGTAAGTTGTTTCTTTTCTTCTTCTTTCAGTTTAATAGAGTCCAACTTCATCTGACTCAATTCTTTAATGCGTTCATCAAGCATGCCCAGATTTGAATCCTGTTGTTTCTCTTTCCTCCAATTGGCTTCAACCCTCTCATATAACGCATTGATCTCTTCGTATTTTGTTTCAAACTCTTCCAGTTTCTTCGTCTCTTCTTGGAACCTGCTCTTTAAATCAGCCCCCTTGAGTTTTATGACTAAATTTGCAGCATCCTGAAACGTACTCACTTGCCAAGGAATGTTCTTAAAGGCTTTGTCTCCAATTTCGCTGTAAATATTTTTTAAATGTTCGTAACAAGTCTCTTTGTTGATGTCTTGGTGCGCCGCTTCCAAACACTCTGCTACCGTGCTTACCATGCCAACATGATTAAGCGTCGCCACCTTAATTAACAAGGGCAGTAATTCTTCTTCTCGTCTTTCAGAAAAGAAAGCCCGAGAATGCTCTAAAGACTGACCCAAGACCAAAAAGAGTTCCAGTGCCGCTTTTTTGGTTGTTAAATCACCTTGCTCATTAAAATAATGATCTAACAAAGTACCCATTCTCTCCTGAAGGATCTCAGGCTGTACCTTATGACCCCATTTTTTATAGAGAGATAATACGACAGATAAGACTGTCGGCAGACGCTGCACAATGGCAAAATCAAACAAAGGTGAAAGAAGGGAGGGAGATAATAATGATTGACCACATTCTAACGATAAAAGAACAGAAAGCCATTGCCCATGCCCATCGCTTGCAAGAAGTTTATTAAACGGTTCGATTAAACGCCATTGATGATTTTCATAAACACTCACTAACAATTGTTCTAATGACTTAAATACACGGACTGCTTCACGAGACAGGGTCACTTTCTTTGAGGTTGCTATTAATGCCGAGAGTAAATAACACATTTGCAATAATCGATGGCCATCTGCTTGATTGATCCTTATCGATAATGGGCCAAAATAATCACGTGCTCCAAGAAGCTCATCGCCCGCTGGTTCTAGGGTTTCACCGTGATGCAATCTTCTAAGCAGGTTCTCAATTAATTTTTCTACTAATCTGGCTGATGGAAGGTCTAGATGAGATAAATAGACAGAAAGCAGGGTATTTAAAGGCAGGCGATCCATGACCGCCGGATTTTTTTCAAACATTGCAAGGCAAATGTACCGATACTCGTGCGCTTCTTCCTTATCTTGCAGGCATAGCATCAACCTATCTATACAGGATGCCGTCCAATCCGTCTCGCTTAAAAAAGTGAAGATTGACGGTATGGTTTCCATGCACTCAGATGCTTTCAAAGGTCTAGACCTAAAAATCTCACCAGGTGTATGGCCAATTCCAAGCATATATTCTATTTGGGAACGAAGGACACATAGATGAGCTTCCCAAAAGACATTTCGAGCATTTTGAAGCTGACGATACTGAACAAAGATGTCCGCATCCGCCCTTTCTTGCAGAAGGGCTTTGATGTTTTCTTGTGTCTCCTCGTCCCAAATACTCGTGTGTACATCACCCGTGGCTAAGGAAATTCTGGCTATCATATTAGCAAAACGATCAATAGCACGGTTGATTTGATCAATATTATTTGAGCTACTTATAATGCTGGCGCGGATTGCATCACAATTATGAATGAGATAATTACTTTGTACGGAACTAAATGGATAACCAGCATTCAGCAATAAAGTAAGACAATCAATCAAATCCAACGGAGATGTGGTGATGCGGGACTTAGAAAACTGCGAAGAGCCTGTTTTTGTTGACGTTAAATTTAACAATAAAATCTCGATAGGAGGGATTAAAAGCCCACAATATCTCTGGGGCGTTGAAAACCAATCAAATACCTCCAATTTTTGACGTGCTAGAAAAGTCTCTAAAAAGCCAAGCGAATTGGCGCCATCCATATGGTAAAGCAAAAGGGAAAGGAAATGTTTAAGCTTGTCTTCATCGGTTTGACCGATCTCAATGACATCCTGTGGCAAGGATGAGATCTTTGCTTGGTCTAAACCTTGCATGGCCCGCAAAAAAATATCAACGCATTGATGCGATAAAAAATAAGGAAGCAACTTCAACAATTCTATTACAGCGTTTGATCGGTACTCTTGAGGATTTGTTTCTTTACGTAAGGGAACATTTAAAAGATCGTTACGAAATGCTAACAGATAGTCTAGGGCTAATTGCCTAGTTCCATCGAAAGCACCCGGTGTAGGAGTCCTGATAAACTCCTTTAACAAATCTTGATGAGCTTCTTCTCGTGCCTTCTGATGTGTTAGACCCTTGCGGCGGGGTAAAGTCTCGAGAGGAAAATCAACCTCCATATTGGGAGGGGTAATTCTATAGATTACTGACCGTAAGCCTTCATCCAATTCAGATAATGTCTGTCTTAATGACCTCTGAACTTTATCCTTTCCTCCATACCCCTGGCTCAAACTCAATAGGAGCAGTAATGCAACCTGCGGATTTTGATCACTTTTAAGCCATGTTTTGTAACTAGTTATCCAAGATTCAAATTCTTCAATATTTCGTGGAATAAAGAGACTATGTTCCACAAGCATTTTAATAAACGCACCATATTCTTCTGTAACCTTTGACGAAGGGGGCTTAGGAAAAAAATAGGAGGGGAAAAATTTACCATCTTTCATCAGAAGTTCTAAGAGCGCTGGACCACCTTTTATTTTTAGTACCGAATACAAGAGATAAATGGAGTCTGTGATTTTAGATAGTGCTTTCGGCTCATTAGGTTCTAATTTTAAACGCTCATAAATCTGATACCCTATATCAGAGCCGGGGATTTGAAGAATGTTGTTAAATAAACTCTCCTGTGTTTGACCAGCATGGTGAGCAATAACACCACGGCATGGGAGCTCAGCATTTTTTACAAAAACATTCATTACTGCAGGCGCTATATCGCAATCATCTATCCCCTTTTGTTTGTATTCATCCGAATTTGGCAGACACCCACATAAGCTTAATAGTAAATCGGTTCTGATTTCTTCCGGTAACGCCATGAATACGTCTTGATCTCCTTCGATTAAAAACCTGATGAATAAACGATGAAGGAGGCGCTGCTCTCTCAGTTGTGCTCTAAATGGCTCCTCAAGTTGTTCTTTCACATTGTCTTCATGAAGTTTACGTAATATCTGGTGAAGCGACTTATAGAACGTTGACTGATCAAAGTTTTTTATGAATTGACTAAAAATATCAAAGTTACTACTGCTGGCAAATAACCTGACAAATAAACAGGGATTGAAAGGATAAACCATTGGACAATGACTGACCCAATAGTGAAGCCACGGCCAAAATAAAACTGGATTTATCGTATTCTTTGTCGCATATTCCAGCAAGACTGTCTCACGTACCTCCCGTAATTCTGTGTCACTAAATTCATTTAATCGACCAGTAATCTGTTCATAGGGCCATTGGTGGCGGTGAACAACAAGCTCGACCGTCACTAATGATTTAATATGACCCAAAGACAACAAAGTATCGATATGTGCTGTGTCATAAGGGACTTTATCATCGGTATATATCAAGTAATACAAAAGAGATGGTGGCAATAATTGATTTAAAGTGTTCTCTGGAAGCTTAGGAGAATAGCTCTTTATCACAGAAAACAACTCTAAACTGACCAAAATATTCATGGTATTGGGATTATCGATGTGAAAGGATGGCAAAGAAATGGCATCCTCTCTCAGCGGCTTTGCTGAAATCAACTCGTGTAACTTAAGAATTAATTCTTTATCACCCAGAACGACAATCCAATCAAATAAAAAAATCCCATCGAATTTACAGGAAAGAAATTGAGATAATTGTTTTGGCGTAGCGCGCTTAGTATCGGTTATATAATTACGGATTTCTGCAAGTAGACGTGGCCGGTTCCCTTTTATCTCAGTAAAATAAACGGCCGTCAGCGAAGCAATACCGAGAGTCGCCAGCATCCTATTTTCATCTTTGTTATGCCGTTGGATCAATTGATCATAGATTACGGATAGAATGAAGCCTATTTTTTGATCACGCCATTGCAATTGAAATGCGGCCATCAAAAGCTCTTCTAAATCAGGTAACTGTAACTTTGCAACATCTGCTGTGATTACTTTTTCGTCGCTAGCCTTATCACTGATCATTGCAAAAATGAGATCACGTTTAGCCTGGATTCCCGGATGAGCGCCCCCTAAAGGGTTATGAACTGGCATGACGACTACCTCTCCTAAAATAATGATTAAAAAAATTTTTTGGCAATTGTATCTCTTATGAGCTTAAAATGTCTAGTGTGGATATTAATAAGGCAGAGAAAAGCTGGTTTAATGAAGGCATTGAACCCGGAGTCAAGCAATTTTTATCAATCGATTCTTTAAAAATATTGCCGACCAACCACGATCGAATACGAGCCTGTGGTTAGTCAAACTCCAGTAAAGTGAAACGAGCATTGAAAAAAACAGGCAGGCATTCATCCATTTGCTTAAGTGGAGCGAGGAATCAGCATTGTTTCCATAAGCTCTAACTTTGATTTCAGATCAGAAGGCACATCCCCGCCGCCTTGTGCCATGTCATCGCGCCCACCGCCTTTGCCACATAAATAACGGACAAAGTCCGCTGCGCCAGGAACTTGGCCGATCAGCGAGGGGCTTACTGCCGCCACGACACTCATTTTATCCTCTGAAAGACCAATTAAGACGATCACAAAAGAATCCATTGATGATCTCAACTGATCCAAGAGTGTTCGCAAAGTTTTTGCGTCTGTCTGTTCCAAAGGCTTGATTAATAAATTCACTAGACCTTTCTTTTTAACGTCAGACAATAAGGCCTGTCCCTTTGTTGCTGCAACTTTTTGTTTAAGACTAGCTAATTCTCTTTCTTGGCGCTTGGACTCTTCTGTCCATTGAGTTATTTTTTGGGATACCTGATTTGGTGTTGTTTTCAATTGCAACGCAACATCATGTAACCCTTGCAATTGTTGATTCACCCATTGCAAGGCATGCTCACCTGTGACCATTTCAATTCGGCGGACACCACTTGCGACCCCATACTCCGATGTAATTTTAAATAAACCAAGGTCCCCTGTCCGTTTTGCATGAGTCCCACCACATAATTCCTTTGAAAAATCACCCAATGATAAAACACGGACTTGATCACTATATTTTTCACCGAACAAAGCAACTGCGCCAGACTTTTTCGCTTCTTCCATACTCATGATGTCTGTTTCTACAAGAAAATTGGCTCGAATTTTTTCATTAACCAAGGCCTCTAATTGGTTGAGTTCTTTTATAGTTAAGGCCTCTTTGTGAGAGAAATCAAAACGAGCGCGTTCTGCATCAACCAAGGACCCCTTTTGCTGCACATGTGCACCAACAATCGTCTTGAGTGCAGCGTGCAATAAATGGGTAGCCGTGTGATTTAATCGAATGGCATCGCGTCTTGTTTCGTCAATTTCTGCATGAAGCCATTCATCAACATGTAACGACCCTTTTTTAAGCTCTCCATAATGAACAATGGCTTGACCGACTTTTTGAGTGTCATCTACCAAAAATTCCATGTCTTCATTAAAAAGCCTGCCGCGATCACCCACTTGCCCGCCACTTTCAGCATAAAATGGCGTGTCTTTCAAAATGACGGCGGCCCTCATTCCGGCTTTTAATTGCGTCACGACGTTTCCATCACAGAGCATTTCTATCACCTGGCTTTCAAGTGCCTGCTGCTGATAACCATGAAAGATGGACGATTGGTTCGTCTGTGTGACCGTGGCATAATCTGCTTTAAATTGACTAGCAGATTGCGATTGCAGCCGTTGTTGCTGCATGCATTCAGAAAATCCGTCTTTATCTACTTTTAACCCGTGCTCTCTGGCAATGTCTTCCGTTAAATCCAGTGGGAATCCGTAGGTATCATACAACTTAAAAGCCACCTCTCCAGGGACGTCTTGTCCCTTAAGGCTTTTTAATTGCTCTTGTAACATTTGAAGCCCAAGTTCTAAGGTATGTGCAAATTGAGTTTCTTCTTGTGTTAAAACCGCCTCAATGTGCTTTTTCTGTGTGATCAACTCTGGGTAGGCATCCCCCATGACCTTCATTAAAGGCGAAATCAAATGACCAAAAAAAGGGGCTGGTAATTTAAGTTTGTTTCCATGCCGTACCGCACGTCGTATAATTCGACGTAACACATAACCACGACCTTCATTGCTGGGCACTACACCATCGATGATCAAAAATGCACAAGCACGGATATGATCGGCAATCACTTTTAAAGAGGGATCGTCCAAATCAACATGGCTTGCTAATTTGGCAATCGCTTTTATTAAATAACTAAAACTATCAATCTGATAATTATTATGAACGCCCTGGATCACAGCAGCAATACGCTCAAGCCCCATACCGGTATCTACAGACGGTTTGGGTAGCGGGTGCAACTTGCCCGCTTTATCACGATTAAATTGCATAAAAACCAAATTCCAGATCTCGATATATCGATCACCGTCGGCATCAGCACTGCCAGGAGGACCACCCCATATGTCTTCACCATGATCATAAAAAATTTCTGTACAAGGCCCACAAGGACCGGTATCCCCCATGGACCAAAAATTATCCTGTTCACCACAACGTGAAAACCTATCTGGTGATACACCGATTTCATTAAGCCATATGTTGGCGGCTTCATCATCATCTTTATAAACACTCACCCACAAACGCTCTTTCGGCAAACGCAGCACCTCGGTTAGAAATTCCCAAGCATATTGAATGGCCTCTCGTTTAAAGTAATCGCCAAAACTAAAATTCCCCAGCATTTCAAAAAAGGTATGATGGCGAGCGGTGTAGCCTACATTTTCTAAATCATTGTGTTTACCACCTGCACGAACACAGCGTTGTGCACTGACTGCACGTCGGTAAGGGCGGGTTTCTGCTCCGAGGAAGGTTTCTTTGAATTGCACCATCCCCGCATTCGTAAACAACAACGTTGGATCGTTTTGCGGTATCAAGGAACTGGAAGCAACGATCTGATGATCTTTGCTTGAAAAAAAATCAATAAATGCCTGTCTAATTTCTGTCGTTTTCATTTTATTACAACTTTAATAGTTAAAAATCATGGTTAGGATCGCGCCTTAATTCTCTGCTTGAATGCACTCAAAAAGCAGATGGATAATATCGCTAGTAAATCCCCGGTACAACAAAAATTGTTTTTGCTTTTGCAATTCGGTGAAGGACTTGGCAGGTTCATTTTTATATTTTTTCTTCCATGCCTTGCTTGCGTAAGATAACCAATTGTCCTGCTCTTCTTGCAATACGGATTGAACCAACACCTTGTCTATACGCAAAGCGACCAATGCCTTAGAAATTCTTATTGGTCCATACCCCTGGGCAATGCGTGTGCGGCAAAACATGTCTGCAAAACGCTCATCACTTTGCAAACCAAGACGTTGACATTTTAATAACGCCTCGTTTGCTAGTGTTGAGCCATACCCTTTTTTCACCAATTTGCTGGTTAACTCAAAAGCCCCATGCTCTCGTCTTTTGAGTAAACCAACCGCGGATAAAAAAACATCACTCATCTATCGTTTCTAGTACGTCGACGTCTGCATGGCTCTCTACCACTGGAACTTTCTTGACGAGATATTCCGCTCTGATTTGCTGCTCTAAATGCGCTGCAATTTTTGGATTATCTTTCAAATATTGGCGAACATTATCCTTGCCTTGACCAATTTTTTCTTGGTTATAGCTATACCAAGCACCCGATTTTTCAATCAAGCCCAATTGTGAAGCCAGGTTAATAATTTCACTCTCGCGAGAAATGCCTTCGTTGTAAAGAATATCAAATTCTGCCATTTTGAAGGGTGGCGCTACTTTGTTTTTAACCACTTTAACACGAGTTTCACTGCCTAATGTTTCCTCGCCTTTTTTAATCGCACCGATACGTCGAATATCTAAACGAACCGACGCATAAAATTTAAGCGCATTTCCACCCGTCGTGGTTTCAGGGCTACCAAACATCACACCAATTTTCATACGGATTTGGTTAATAAAAATAACCAACGTATTGGAACGTTTAATATTTGCGGTTAATTTACGTAAGGCCTGCGACATCAATCTCGCTTGTAAACCAACATGGGTATCCCCCATTTCACCTTCAATTTCTGCTTTGGGTGTCAACGCAGCAACGGAGTCAATGATCACAACATCAACGGCTGCAGAGCGCACGAGCATGTCTGTAATTTCAAGCGCTTGCTCGCCGGTGTCGGGTTGTGAAATGAGTAACTCTTCTACTTTCACCCCCAATTTTTCAGCATAACTAGGATCTAGAGCATGCTCAGCATCGATGAAGGCAGCCGTTCCGCCATTTTTTTGACATTCAGCAATCACTTGCAAGGTCAATGTCGTTTTACCAGATGATTCAGGACCATAAATTTCTACAACACGCCCTTTGGGCAGGCCACCAATTCCGAGCGCGATATCTAATCCAAGCGACCCCGTAGAAATCGCTTCGATGTCGCGGATGACGGTACCGTCGCCCATACGCATCACCGAACCCTTCCCAAATTGACGCTCAATTTGTATAAGAGCTGCACTTAACGCCTTGCTTTTATTATCTTCCATTATTCACCTGTGTTGGATATGCAAAGAAAAAATTATCCCACAGTTAGGCGCTTGCAGCAAACCAATCTCTCGAGTTATTGTAGCTCTAATTTTTTGTAACAAGGGCAGGGTCTATGAAGCAAGTGGAATGGAAACCTAAACATCCCGAAGCGTCCCAATTGTGGAAATTTATGCGATTTGTTGAATCAAGACAGCCGATAGTTTTTAACAACTATCAAGAATTGCACCAATGGTCCGTGAAAAAATCTGCGCTTTTTTGGCAATATTTCTGTGATTTTTTTAACATTCATTTTGATACAAAAACTCATTGTGTTTTAAACGATTATAAAACCATGCTCGATGCACGCTGGTTTGAAGGAGCAACCTTCAATTTTGCTGAAAAATTATTGTCACGTAACGATGACCATATCGCGTTAATTAGTGTCGATGAAAAAGGCCAACGGCAAACTTTAACTTACAAAGCACTGCGTCAACAAGTGGCCAATTGTGCTTTGGGCCTAAAAAATGTGGGCATTGGTGTGGGGGATAGAGTCGCGGCGATCATGCCCAATAACGCCTCAACCATCATTGCGATGCTTGCAACCACCTCCCTTGGCGCCATTTGGTCCTCCTGCTCGCCTGACTTTGGCTCGAAAGCGCTCTTTGATCGGTTTGATCAAATCGATCCGACCCTGTTATTCGTGTGTGATGGGCAAATTTACCAGGGAAAAACACACCATGCGCTCGAAAAAATTCGCCAATTAAGCGAGTTAATGCCTAACCTCAAAGCAATAGTGGTGTCACCCGTTATCGATGCCGATATAAAATCATTGCCAAAAGCCATTGCCTGGAATGATTTTCTCACACCCGCAGCCTCCATGGAGTTTGTCTCTCTCCCCTTTGCACACCCGGTTTATATTTTATTTTCATCAGGCACAACAGGAAAACCCAAATGCATGGTTCATGGCGCTGGCGGCACCTTATTGCAACATATCAAAGAACTGGGTTTACATACGGATCTAACGCCTGAAGATAATTTATGTTTTTTTACCACCTGCGGTTGGATGATGTGGAATTGGTCCGTATCCGCATTAGCCCTTGGGGCAACATTAACACTATATGATGGCTCACCGGCCTATCCTAATGAAGGGTGTCTCTTTAACCTTATTGATAATGAAAAAATAACAATATTTGGTACCAGTGCAAAATTTATTTCCTCCGTAGAACAGACACAAATAAAACCCCGCGAGTGCTTTTCTCTTGAAAGTTTGCGTTTGATCCTTTCTACCGGTTCCCCACTGCTTCCCCAACACTATGATTTTATTTACCAACACGTGAAGACAGATGTCCAATTAAGTTCCATTTCAGGTGGTAGCGATATCATTTCTTGTTTTGCGTTGGGTAATCCGCTCCTACCAGTATACCGTGGGGAATTGCAATGCTTGGGCCTGGGAATGAGCGTTGAAATTTTCAATGACCAAGGCCAACCAATAAAAAATGAGCGTGGCGAGTTGGTTTGCACAAAACCCTTTCCTTCTATGCCTGTATTCTTTTGGAATGATGAAAACAAAAAACAATACCATCACGCTTATTTTGAACGTTTTCCAGACGTTTGGGCCCATGGAGATTTTGCAGAAATCACCACAGACCATGGATTAATTATTTTTGGTCGCTCTGATGCCACATTAAATCCTGGTGGTGTTCGTATAGGCACGGCTGAAATTTATCGTGAACTAACCGCTATTCCAAGCATTATAGACAGTGTCGTGATAGGCCAAGATTGGCAAGATGACGTTCGCGTTATCTTATTCGTCAAATTGAAAGACGGAATAACACTCTCTGAGGAACTACAACAAACCATTCGACAAACCATTCGAACCAACGCATCCCCCCGCCATGTCCCAGCAAAAATTATACAAGTAGCCGATATTCCCCATACCATTAATGGAAAAACCGTTGAGATTGCCGTGCGCCAAGCCATCCAAGGCGAGCCGATTAATAATTTAGATTCGTTAGCAAATCCTGAGGCATTGGAATTTTTTAAAAATCGAGTGGAGTTGAGTCATTAAGTGGAGGAGGAAGAGAAGCATCACCTATTGCACTGTTTTTAAGACATCCTACCTAGGTGTCATCTTCAAATCATCTGAACTCACTACAATTGTTTTATTTTGTTTTTCATTATAGAACTTCGGCATTTGTTTATTTCGTGCGTAGAAGTCGTATAAATCTGAATAATATTTTTTAACTGAAAACCTCTCTCTCACCATGCCGTTTTCACCCATCCACAATGAAATTTGATTTATAATCTTTTCATCGTCAAGTCCTTTATCTTTACAAGCGTCATAAATATCTAAATAGTTCTTTCTAAAAGGGACATCACTATCTGGAACAGAAAAATCACGAAAAACACGACATCTAAAACAAACGGCTTCCGCTTCCAAGTTAATGATGCTTTTGACAAACCTTGCTTTACTCATCTCCCCAATCTTTGCTTTGTGAATAATGCTATTGTATTTAGGAGCATTACTTAGATTAACCAACTCATAACTATAGCTAAGAGCGCACTTCATAGGATCCTGCGAAACATCTAAGTGTATTATCCTGTTCAAAACATCCGTATTCGCTTGACTGCTTACCCCTCCTTGATGGAGTTTTATATCGGGGTTAAGCGATCGTTCCAGATCCCTAGCTGTTTTGGATTTTTTGACATAATCCCGCCAATTCATAAGAGTTCCGTTAAAAAAAACCAATATTGATTAATATTATATCATATTTTAAAAAAATATTCAGAATGCGTTTGTTTTTCTAATTGCAGATCATCTATTAATCATCTTTTGAACAGTCATGAGGTCAGCCCTTCGGTAACATTTATTTAGGAGGCAACAGGGTCACTGCCATTAAATTAAGAGGCCTTGTCATTCCCGCGCACTGAGTGATCCCCTGGTATTTTTTGAACAGAATAAAATTTACCATTTTCTAGCCAACTCCTGTTCAATGAGGGTTGGCAAATTTTCATAGTCAATATGAAGCTCCTGTAGCTTATCAAA
>Ga0214923_10002937_pt1 | contig 21957 bp, 22 predicted proteins | sample LL1510_MetaG_FD_177993 | JGI IMG/M metagenome (GOLD analysis project Ga0214923, IMG submission 177993) | Freshwater microbial communities from Lake Lanier, Atlanta, Georgia, United States - LL-1510 | ecosystem: Environmental > Aquatic > Freshwater > Lake | place: USA: Georgia | collected...
GACGAACCTCGAGAGCTAAAGCTGTGGCAAGGACCACAATGATCCCCAAGTAGAAGCCACCCTCATCCACTGTGAAGTTACCGGGCATCCCCTGCATCAGGAGGCCCCCTCGGTCAAACCAGGAGAGAGGCGCTTTGATGGAAAAGCTGGATTGCCAACCGAGGAGAGGATCGCTTGAAAAAAGTGTCATTCGACTGGCCTCTCGGAGCCCGGGGAGCTGAGGAAAGATACCTAGGATTAAAAATAGGCCTGCGGCAAGAAGACAACCCCGTACAAGGGGCATAGTTTTGTGGGGATACTGGAAGTGAAGCCAAAAAGCCAATCCAAGAGCCACTGGAGCAAATACAGCTGTAATTTTATTAAAAGTAAGGCTCATTGCGGCCACAGAGAGCCCCAAAACCATGACTCCCTTTCCCGAGCTTCGAGTCGCAATTTCCAATAGTCCCCAACCAATCAGAGGCGGGTACGGCATAGAGAAAATAACCGGCATATGCTCGTTTCCAGCGAGACGGAGGGCCGCCTGTGGTCCAAGAGCATAAAGAAAAGCGGCAATCCATCCCGCACGTTCGTCACCAGTAAGACGTCGAATAAAGGAGGCCATCAAAGCACCGGAAACTGCGAGGGAGAGGAACCCCAAAACCTTGCAACCTAGGATTGGATTGTTGAAGGCGCCGCCCAGAACCATCCAGAACATCGTCAATCCGGTTCCCGCCAATGGTGCGGTGGGGGCTCCCCCAAGATAGTTGGGCGTCCACCAAGCAAAACCCTTATTCAGAAGCATCAAGTCCCACAGATCCTTTGCCTTAGCGTAGTTAGCTAAAAGCTCTTGATTGGATGGTCCATTTTGACACCAGAAAAATCCAAAGACCGCTAAAAGAAAAAAGAAAAGACCTTTTTGGATATGAGGTTCGTCGGTTCGGGAGCTTTTACTCATCAGCTATTTAAGCTAGGAAGGAGTATGCTCACAAACAAGGTATCTTCCCTTAAGATGAATTCAGCAAAATTACCTCAAGGCGATTTCGATGAAAAAAACCAAATCTATCTTTGGATATCCGCTTGTCTCCTCGGATTAGCAATTTTTTTAGGTGATGGGATGGGTTCTCTGGCCTCAAAAGTCTTTTTATTGGCTTCTACATTCTTTGCCGCAATAGCCCCATGGAAACAGGACTATAGAATCCCTGAAACACTAGTGAGATTCCTTTTATTGATTCTACTGATTCTAATGTTCGCTCTTCCGGTCACAAGAATCCCAGGGTACTACCTTCAAGCGACATCTCAGTCAGGCCTCCCTTATTGGCTGGGACTTCGCACTTTGGCAGCAACTACAGGAATCTTGTGTTGGTTTCATATGGGGGGTAAGTCAAAAGCACTATTTTTTGCATGCTGTATTATGCTACTTTTGGCAGGACTTTGGACACTCCAAGCGTCCCCCAATCCATCGATTGATGTTTTTAGCTTTTTCAACTTAGCATCATCCGAACTCACGAAAGGAGGCAACCCTTACGGAATCTCGATGCCCAATATCTACGGTCCGAACACTAATCTTTACGCTCCAGATCTCATGCAAGGAGATAAGCTAAAGTTTGGTTTTCCGTATCCACTCACCACACTACTGGCTGGATGGCTGGGGAACTCTTTTTTTTTAGATTATCGGTTTGCTTTTTTCGGTCTTTACGTACTTGGCGCTTTCCTCCTAGGGCTTCAAGGAGAAGTGGAGAAAAAGATTGCCCTTTTAGCACTCTTTTTTCCCCGTCTTGAATTTATTTTTGAACAAGGATGGTCTGACGGCTTAAGTGGAGCGCTTCTCCTCGGAACAGCAGCCCTTTCGAATCGGATGCCAGGAGCTCTCGTCGCCGGACTATGGATCTCTTCCAAGCAATATCTAATTCCCTTTATCCTCCCTTGGATGAGTTTTTACCGCCAAGAAAAGAAGCGTTCACTTGTTTGTATAGCAACCGTAATCTTTCTCTACCTTTTGCCACTATGCAATGACCCCCAAGCCTATTTATGGTCCACTTTTGGTCTTCAATTTTTACAACCATTCCGACCTGACAGCTTAAGCTACTTTTTCGGACCAGTTTACCTGTTAATTCTCGGAGTTATCACTTGGCTATTTGGGCTCCTCACTCGAATCAAAACCATCCTGAACGAGCATAAGTTGACCCCAAATGCAGCATTGGAACTCGTATTCTGGCTTCTTTGGGCATTTTTTATCTTCAACAAACAAGCCTTCGCGAATTATTATTTCAGTCTCTATCTATTAACATTATTTACGGCAGGGGCATTCTTAACCCACAAAGAGAAAACATGAAAACGTTAATTCTTATTGTCGCCTATGAAGCAGAAAATCATATCCAGTCAGTCCTTTCCCGCATTCCGTGGTCTCGCCTGCAAGGGCATGGAAAGGTGCTCGTGCTTGATGACGCCTCTACCGACCACACCTCGGCTTTAGCATCATCTTGGATACCCCCAAATAACGCCTGGCCAATCCAAGTCCTCAAAAATCCGATCAATCTTGGGTACGGGGGGAATCAGAAAGTTGGATATCGTTACGCGATCCAAAACAACTTCGATCAGGTCGTACTTCTTCATGGAGATGGCCAATATGCACCCGAATTACTACCAGAAATGATTCAGCCACTCATATCAAAACAGGGTGATGCAGTTTTCGGGTCGCGAATGTTGAATCGGCGCTCTGCGTTAAGTGGTGGAATGCCTTTCTATAAATGGGTAGCCAACCAAATTGTAACAACCCTTGAAAATCGCATTCTCAGGTCTGCCCTTAGTGAGTTTCATACCGGATACCGGGCATACGATTGCCATCTTCTGACAAGAATTCCTTTCGAACTGAACACCAATAACTTCCATTTTGACACTGAAATCATAATTCAGATCATCAAAGCGGGTGGATGCATTCGTGAGATCGGGATTCCGACTTATTATGGTTCGGAGATTTGCCGAGTGAACGGATGGAAATACTGTTGGGGATGCCTGAAGAGCTGCCTTGAATCATGGTGCACGGATGCCGGCATCTTCTACGCGAGAAGATTTGATGTGCTTACTAAAGATGATGGCAGATACGTTTCCAAGCTTCACTTGCGTGGGTCTTCTCATGCCGAAGCAATCAAACACATAAAATCAGGCTCAAGAGTGATCGATCTTGGAGGGGGAAATGGTTGGATTGGAAAACATCTTATCTCAGAGAAAGATTGCCAAGTAACAATTTTAGACGAAGTGATTCACACGAATCCAATCCCAAGACTTACTCTGCATGAACATGACCTAAACAGACCACTACCCCCATTAGGGCCCACAGATGACATTCTCCTTTTGGATGTGCTAGAACACCTTGACCGAAGGCGCCAAAGAGAACTTCTGGGAGAGATCCGAACTGCATTTCCCCAACTGCACATGCTCTTGATCACGGTTCCTAACACGTCTTTTCTTCCGCTACGCCTAGTCTTTCTCTTTACGGGAAGGCTTAATTATGGGCGTCGTGGTATTCTTGACGAAACACATAGATTCTTGTTTTCCCGCCACTCCCTCAAGGAACTACTGAATGACAGTATGTTTTCTATCACATCTCTTAAGGGGCTGCCCCCACCGCTTGGGCTCCTACCCCTCCCGAAATGGTCAACTTCGATCTTGGAACCCATAGCCAACTGTTTAGTCAGTTTCTTACCCGGCCTTTTTGCTTACCAATGGCTTTGCGTCTCAACACCTATCCCAACTACCGATTCACTTCTCTCAAAAACGAAAAGCTTTAGTTAAGTATTATGTTCTCATTTTGCTTATACAAAGAAGTAGGGTCTCGTGCACATCGGAAAGAGGAAAGCCGAGGGCGGCTATTTTAGTTGAATCTAAGATACATGAGGATCGCGGTGCACGCATAACACTGTGAGCCTCAGACGTTGACGAAAAGTAAGCTATCTCAGAAGATCGTATTCCTTTGTCTATTAAAAGTTGAACGATCTGAGAGTTCTTTGCCACACCTGGGTTAGTAAGATTGTAGATGCCGGAAGGAGTTTGTGCGGCCACCATTTTCAAGCTCACACTAATGAATTCATTCAGAAAACTTAGGCTATTACTAGCTTCGATAAGCTTGGGGTATCTTGATAGCTTCCAGAGCAGGTTTCGATCATCTTTAGCTGAAGAAAAAGGCATTCTAAGCCTGAAGATTGAAACTCCGGGGGTATCTTTGATTCTTTTCTCCATTTCAGCTTTTGTTCCGCTGTAAAAACTACATGGCGGATGCTCAAACGAGAAATTAGGAACATCTTCCTCCTTGTAGCCCTTATCCGGATTTGCCGCATCAGGGTTCCCTTGGTAAATACATCCTGATCCAATCTGATAAAGTGTCCTTTTTTCATCGAAACACACTTTCGCAATTGTTTCCGGCAGTTCTACGTTCATTTTAAAACATAGCTCTTTAGAATCTTCGCACGCATCAACGTTAGGCTTTCCAGTGAATCCAGCGCAGTTAATAACTCCCTTAATCTGCTCGCTGCGAAGGAACTCTCTCAGAACGAAGGGGTCATGATAATTAACTAAACTTCGGTATGCAGGGACCAATCGAATTCCTGGAGGTGCTTTAACTTGCAAGTAAGCTGATCCTAAATACCCCGAAGAACCAAGAATCGCGATCTTCATTAAGAATCCACATACTGAATTCCAGACAAAGGAAGTGCTATAGTCTCCTGCGAAAGAAGAGTCGCCACGGGAAACTTCTTCTCTTTGGCCAAAAAACAATCCTGCTCATGCATAGCACGGGGATAATAGACTTCGGTTGGGATTCCATCTCGCGCCAGCTTTTCCCTCAAGGCATCACGTTTGCCGTGGCCAGCAACCCGGATCACAAATTGGTTCCAAGTGTGTTCGCCCTCTCCCGAATGGCAGGAAAAGGGCAGAGATATAGTTCCGGGGCTGGCCTCATTCGGGGTTCCCTGCCCCTGGCATACACAGGAATCTATAGGCATGACCGCACCCCACTTATCATGTAACGCTTTGATAAGACTTTCCGCGTTAAGGCGTCTTTTTTCCAAGGCCGGATTCAAGTGCTTCAACTTAACCCGAAGGAAGGCCGCCTGAAGCTCGTGGAGACGGAAATTTCCTCCTATCATTTCATGAAAATATTTCTGCTTGGCTCCGTGCACTCGAAGCTTCCTGACCTTCTCCGCCAAGTCCGGATCTGCGGTCGTGACTAACCCGCCCTCACCCAGCGTTCCGAGATTTTTAGTCGGAAAAAAAGAGAATGTTCCCAAGGTTCCCATAGTTCCAGCCTGCCGACCCTTGTCTTTGGCCCCCAACGCCTGGGCCGCGTCCTCAATCACCGGAATGCCATGTTTTTTTGCTGCCGTCAGGATCGGATCCATATCGGCGCATTGACCAAAAAGATGAACGGCAATGATCGCCTTAGTTTTAGGTCCAATCTTGGCCGCAACCTGATCCGCCCGCAGGTTGTAACAGCACTCAGCGCTATCTACGAAAATCGGCTTTCCACCCAGACGGGCTACAGCTCCTGCTGTAGCAAAAAATGTATAAGTGGGACAGATAACCTCGTCCCCAGGTCCAACTCCCACCGCCTGCAAGGCCAGCAGGATTGCATCCGACCCATTCGAGACCCCAATAGCATGGGGCACACCAATCCAAGCGGCAATCTCGCGCTCAAAAGCCTCTACTTCCGGTCCTAAAACAAAACGCCCGCTATCTAAGACACGCTCAAAGGCTGTGAGTAACTCCCCCCGGTAAGGAGCATGTTCAGCCACCAAATCGAGCATCGGAATCTTCATAAGTCCTTTACAGTAGCAAAGGGTCCCCAGGACTAAATCCCAAAAAGAACCCCCTCAGAGGGTTGCCCTTATCCATAGTTCTAGGCAGTTTCTGCATATGGCTACATCCAACGGCGCAAAGTTCATCGTTCAAGGGGGAAAACCGATCCAAGGCGAGATCGAACCTCAAGGGAATAAGAACGAGGCTATGCCCCTCATGGCCGCTGCCTGTATGACTGACCAGTCGGTCGTCCTACAGAATATTCCACAAATTGAAGATGTTCGACTGATGGAAAAAATCCTTAACGATCTCGGCTTATCCACATCGGAGTCCGAATCATGCTCCACACGTCGCACGCTAACTCTTCAGGCCAAGGCGGATCCCAAGTCGACCATTCATCCAGAACTAGGTTCACGTCTGCGAGGATCTGTCACTTTGGCTGGCCCTCTCCTAGCCCGAACAGGCGAAGTCACCCTACCCCGCCCTGGTGGCGATCGAATCGGCCGTCGTCGTCTCGATACCCATCTTCAAATCTTTACCGCCCTAGGCGCTAAGATCAGTGAATCAAAAAATGGATTACAAATTCAGGCAAAAAAGCTCCATGGGGCCGATATCCTCCTTGATGAAGCCTCGGTCACTGCCACCGAAAATGGCCTTTGTGCTGCTTCACTAGCAGAAGGAACTACGGTCATTCATAACGCAGCCAGTGAGCCCCATGTTCAGGCCTTGGCAAATCTCCTCAACGCCATGGGCGCGCAGATCAATGGAATCGGCACAAACACCCTAACCATTCAAGGAGTCAAATCACTGAAAGGCGCTACCCACCGAATTGGACCTGACTATCTTGAAGCTGGATCTTTCCTCGCTTTAGCTGCAGTAACAGGAGGAGCGCTTACAATTCGCAACAGTGCCCCGCAACACATGCGAATGATTCTCCAGACTTTTGCGCGGCTAGGAATTCGAACTGAAATTAAGGGCGAAGATATTCACGTGGCAAAGAACCAGTCCCTCGAAGTTGAAAAAGAGTTCGGGGGTGCTGTCCCACATATTGCAGACGCTCCTTGGCCTGGATTTCCAGCCGATATGACCTCTGTAGCCCTTGTCACAGCGACACAGTGCAAGGGCACGGTCTTGATTCACGAAAAGCTGTTCGAATCACGCCTCTTCTTTGTCGACGGGCTTCTCGAAATGGGGGCCCGGATCATTTTGTGTGACCCTCACCGGGCCGTCATTCTTGGCTCTGACAAGCTTCGGGGAGCTAAGCTAGCCAGCCCGGACATCCGTGCAGGAATGGCCCTTCTGATCGCAGCGCTATGCGCTGAGAGTGAATCAGAAATCCGCAACATCACCCAGATCGACCGTGGTTTCAGCCGAATTGAAGAGCGACTTCAGTCCCTAGGTGCACAGATTCAGAGACATTAAGACTTCTATCCGCTCTTTTTTGGTTCGGAGGAAACTTTTTTTTCAAGCTCCATAAGGGATCTTCCCACCAAACTATCCTTAGCGGGACGCAGAATACGCTTAGCCTCAGCCAGCGAGCTTTTTGCCACAGAGACTTGCCCTTCGGCTAGGGCTGAGTCAACGAATGGCACAACCAGTCCGTAGTACAGATTCCCGCCCGCCTGCCCTTTAAATTCACGCAGGGTTTTTCGAAAGGCTGTTTCCGCTTCGCCCCACTTCCCCGACTCGATTTTTTCGCTTACCTCTGCAGCCGCAGACCCGATCCCCAGATCGAATCTACGAGTTCGGTTCTGAACCAGTATCTGCCTCGATATACTTTTTATCTCCTGATCATCTCCCCTTGCCTTAGCTAAATCCAAAAGCTTTTCCTGACCTACAACACGAAGATCCGCGAATGGGGCAAACCGCTTTGTGAAGCGCGACCAAAAGTTCCTCATCACCTCTGGGGAGGCTTTTCTTTCCTCCAGAAGTTCTCCCTGGAGATACCAAGCTGGAAAAAACTCAGGCTGAACATCTAAGGCAGCATCCAGCCAACGACTTGCATCATCACGAACGACAGTTCCAGAAAGGTCGGTGTAAAGCTTAGCTTGCTGGAAGCCAACGGATCTCTCACGACTCTTCGCAAGAAAGATTAGTTCAGTGTCCGAGATGCGTTTCCATGTTTGAGGATCGACCGCATTGCCCACAGGATAGTTTTGCGATTCATATCTTCCGCAATCCGTCTCCCAATGCCCTGGAGAATCCATATATCCAAACCATGCATGCCCACCATCATCCCCTTGCCCTGAAAAATAGAGTGTGGGCAACCCCTTAGCCTTGCCTGTCATCGCAGCAAAGTAAGCCTGATCAACGCAGATTCCACCTCGGGATTTGATTTCGGAGAAAAGATAAATGCCGTAAGGCCACATCAACTGATTCGACTCATATCGAGGTATATCATAACGAATTGAACTGAAGACTTTTGAATAGCCACTTCGACTCGCAGTAACGTTCTTTCTCGCCCACTCCATCTCCGAATCAATCAAGGGATGATCCACGATGAACTTCAGCTCACTTACAGTGAAATCCCTGAGGTCGGTTAGATACCTGCGAGCCACCTGAAATTCGGTCATCTGGTGCATTCGTCGCACAGGATCAACTTTTTCCAAAGGAACCAATTTGTGAGACACTTGATGATGAGGCCAATTCCTTGGAAAAGGCTGATCAAAAACGAGGGCGATAGCCACAGCAAGACAAGGGAGCTCCTTAATAGATTCAGGATGAGCCATCTGAATTTGCATCAGAATTTGGACCGCCTCCGTTGCGTTGTCTTCGGGTCTAAGATTCTCAAAAAATAACCGCCGCAGTAGCGAGTTATCTCCAAGCGCTTGAAACGCAACTACCTCATTTTGCGAAAAGTCTGGTCGGGCATATTCAAGCCATTGCCATATTCGGAAATTGTCCGCTTCGATAGCGTCAGGTTTAAGGTCACTCGGCTTTTTCTTTGAGATATCTTCTTGAAGGTATGATTTTAGGTTTTCACGTTCGGCTATCCAAGTTGCGGGGTCGGGGTGCTCTTGCCACCAAGATGATGCTTGAGCACTGATAACGGATAATCCGATGCAAAAAGCGAGAAGATGTTCTCTCGACATCAAAAATCATCCCAAGGGGATAGAAATCCGTTTTCGCGATTTGAATCTATGTATTTCGCGATAGCCAATCTCTTTCACGAACTGAAGAGCACGATCGAATTCATAACCCACCTCCTGAGGGGCATGCGCATCGGAAGAAATGAGGATTGGAATATTTCGTATGAATGCCTCCTCCAAAAAGACTTTAGAGGGATAAATTTCCATTACCTCTTTACGTAATCCAGCTGTGCTGACTTCCATTGCGATTCCCGCCGCTTCAATTGCATCGAGAGTTTCTTTGTAGTAGGGCCGAAGATCTCCTTTAGGGCGATGACCGAATTTTTTTACTAAATCAGGGTGAGCCATGAAATCAAACAGACCGCTACCCGCTGCTTGGGTCATGGCCTTGAAATATTTGGCCCACACTTCCTCCACAGGTTGATCCTTCCACCGCGCTAATTTCAAAGGATTGTCTACATCCCAATCAGGCGTGATGTAGTGGACCGCCCCAATGAAATAGTCGAACTGGGCCTTTGTCGCTAATTCTCGGATCCACCCCTCTTTACCTGGAATAAAGTCACACTCGAGTCCGAGGCGTATTGGCAACTGAGGAAATTCTGCCCGAGCTTCTTCCACGAGACGGATATATTCAGGAAAATCGATCAGATCCATCCGCCAATCGTCGAATTTGGATGGCATGGGGTTGTGTTCTGAAAAGCCAATCTCACCAAGCCCCTTGCGCACGGCTTCCGCCGCATATTCGCGAGGGTGACCGGTCGCGTGACCACACAGCGGCGTGTGCATGTGGTAGTCAAAAAGCATCTCGTATTACTATCTCCTTCTCGAAGATCCCCAAAGCGGGATTTTCCACCCGTCTGCCCTTAATGCCTAAGGACCACCGAAGCAATTGTATAAATAACTGATTTTCAATCTCTTGTGATCCCAGAATTGATGCATATAATTAGTTGGAGCGTAATGTTTTATGGAACTATTTCATGGGGGTGTAATGCTGGCTCAACAGAAGTGTGCGTTGCGATTTAGTGAGGCTTTTGGCATTATCTAAAGATGCCCGAGCTTAACCTCTCCCCCGCAAAGTTGAAATCCGCCCTTACTCGCTTTCGGCGTGTTCGTGTCCTTGTTGTCGGAGATTTAATGTTAGACGAGTTTATTTATGGACGGGTTTCACGCATTTCCCCCGAAGCCCCCGTCCCTGTGGTTCACGTGGAGCGTGAGCAGGCCTACCCAGGCGGTGCCGCAAACGTTGCACGTAATCTTGCCGCTCTCGGAATTCATGCCGAGTTAAGTGGTGGAATTGGACAAGATGTCGCGGGTCAGCGACTTTTGGGTCTACTACGACATGGCAAAATTGGAACCTCCGGGGTCTGCCAATCTAAAAAGTTTCCCACCATTTTAAAAACCAGAATTCTTGCGCGACAACAGCAGGTCGTGAGAGTGGACCGAGAGGAACCCACTCACCTAACCGAAAAGGAGCGGGATGCTGTTTTACGAAAAGCACTCCACGTTCTCCCTCGCTGTCATGCTGTAGTTTTGGAGGATTATGGAAAGGGACTGTTTGATCAAACTTTCGTAAATACCCTACTTCTCGCAGCACAAAAAAAGGGAATTCCAACCGCTGTAGATCCCAATATCCACAATCCTTTAGATTGGAATGGGGCAACACTTGTTAAACCAAACCGTGTTGAAGCTTTTGGAGCACTCGGTCAACCCGACTCAAGCCGTCCACAGGATTGGATCGCTGCAGGTGAAGAGCTCCTGCTCCGATGGTCCTGCCGATACTTACTTCTCACTTTGGGTGAACATGGAATGATCCTGTTCCGCCATCAACACGCTCCCCTGCGCATTCCAAGCCGTGCCCGGGAAGTCTATGACGTGTCAGGCGCTGGCGATACCGTGATTTCCCTTCTTGCTGCTGGACTCGCGACTGGATTGCCAGGCCCTATCACGGCTGAACTAGCCAACTTGGGAGCAGGTATTGTTGTCGGAAAGCTTGGCACAGCCACCGTCACAGCAGCAGAACTCATCGATGCCGCACGACATCATGGGTAAATACGCCGTATTTCTTGATCGCGACGATACGTTAATCGAAAACGTCCCCTACTTAGGCGACCCAAAGCTTGTTAAGCTGATGCCTGGGGCTTCCACGGCAATTGCGGACCTTCGAGGCGCAAACTTCCTGCTGATTGTCATCTCAAATCAATCAGGTGTAGGACGTGGTCTAATTACAAAAGAACAGGTCCGCTCGGTCGATAGCAGGATGGAGGAGCTTCTAGGCGCGAAAAACATCTTTGCTACATACGAACACTGCTTTGCAGTCCCAGGCGATCCTTACGACGATCGGCGCAAACCCTCACCGAAGATGATCCAACAAGCCGCTTCAGATTTCCAGATCGACTTAAAGAGATCTTTTATGATTGGCAACCGCTTATGCGATATTCAGGCGGGAAACTCAGCGGGCTGTAAGACTGTCTTGCTCAGCCTTCGCGTACCCAAGAATGAAATGCACGAGGCAAGCCGACTTGCCAACTTTGTGGCTTCAGATTGGCCCAACGCCAAGGATTGGATTCTTAAGCAGGCCTCAAAACAAAAATGAAAACGCCTCGTGTTGTCGCAGTGATACCTGCCCGTAGGGCTTCCACCCGCTTTCCGAACAAGCCTCTCGCACCCCTTTTAGGCAAACCACTCATTCAGTGGGTTTGGGAAGGAGCCAAGGAGTCTGCCTTAATTTCCAAGGTGATTGTGGCGACCGATGACGAGTCCATTTGCAAAACAGCACAAGATTTCGGAGCGGATGTTGTTATGACCCGCACGGACCATATTTCAGGAACAGATCGGGTTGCGGAGGTTGCCTTAAAAGAGAAATCGGACTGGTTTATCAATCTTCAAGGCGACGAACCCCTAATCCGAGGATCTATTTTAGACGAGATCGTTAAAGGACTTCGGCCTGAATATGGTATGGCCACGATCGCCACCCCCTTGCGCAATCAGGAGGAACTCCATCAGCCTGATGTCGTGAAAGTATCCATCGATTCAAATGGTAAGGCCTTGGGATTTTGCCGCACTGTTGACGAGAATGATAAAAACCAGTGGAGCCATCAGCACGTCGGTCTCTATGCCTACTCTCCCGAGACTCTTCAGCGCCTGGTAAAACTCCCGCCCTCAGAGGGCGAAAAAAGAGAGCGACTTGAGCAGTTGAGGGCCGTAGAGAACGGGATTGCGATTCAAGTCCTGACGCTTAACTTCAGATCCATTGGTGTGGACACGCCGGGGGACGTGCCACGCGCGGAACGAGCCCTGGCAGACCGCGCCACAACTATCTCCAAATGAAATACATATTTATCACTGGTGGCGTGATTAGTTCCTTAGGTAAGGGACTCACAGCCGCAGCTTTAGGAACGATTCTCGAGCGACGCGGCCTGAAGGTTGGCCTAATGAAGTTTGATCCTTACCTAAATGTCGACCCTGGCACGATGAGCCCCTACCAACACGGAGAGGTTTATGTTCTCGAAGATGGCGCAGAGACCGATCTGGACCTAGGGCACTATGAGAGGTTCACATCTTGTCACTTAACCCGCCGTCACAACCTCACGGCAGGACAGGTTTATGAGGAGGTGCTTCGAAAAGAACGAAGGGGCGACTATCTAGGAAAAACCGTCCAGGTCATTCCCCACGTGACAGACGAAATTAAGAATCGCTTGCGACACATGGGGCAGCATGAAAATTGCGACATTCTGATCACCGAGATCGGAGGAACCACTGGGGATATCGAGGGACTACCTTTCCTTGAAGCCTTGCGACAGTTCTCACTGGAAACAGGTCCTGGGCACTGTCTCTTTATCCACGTCACGCTCGTCCCCTTCATCAAAGCGGCGGGAGAATTAAAGTCCAAACCCACCCAGCAAAGCGTAGCGAAACTACGGGAAATCGGAATCCAGCCCCAAATTCTAGTTTGCCGTAGCGAACATCCCGTTGACCATGAAACCCGCCAAAAGATATCCAACTTTTGCAATGTCTCTGTCGAAGCGGTGATCGAAGAGCAGGACGTCAAGCATACAATCTACGAAGTACCCTTGATGCTTCACCGTGAGCGACTCGATGAACTTGTTCTCGCCCACTTAGGAATCAAAGCACCCCCTGCGGATCTTCGGGATTGGGAAAAACTGGTAGGGCGAATGATCGCCCCCAAACACCGAGCCCGAATCGCGATGGTCGGAAAATATCTAGGCGTGCCAGATGCCTACAAAAGCGTAACCGAAGCCCTTTTTCATGCTGCATCGGGTGAAGACGTTGGGGTGGATCTAGTGAAAGTGGACGCTGAGGAAATTGAGAAACAGGGAGCGGACGCATTCCTGGAGGGAGTCGACGGGATTCTTGTTCCCGGTGGATTTGGGGAGCGTGGGATCGAAGGAAAAATTGCCTCCGCCAAGTACGCCCGGGAAAAGAAAATTCCCTATCTTGGCCTCTGCCTCGGAATGCAGGTTGCTGTGATCGAATATGCACGAAGCGTTGCCGGACTTAAAAAAGCCCACAGCTCAGAATTTGAACCGAATGCTAAGGAAGCAGTCATTTCACTTCTTCCCGGCCAAGATATAAATGGGGCTAAAGGAGGAACAATGAGACTGGGAAGTTATCTTTGCCATTTGTCCCCCGGATCCAACGCCCAAAAGGCGTATGCACAGTCGGAGATCCAGGAAAGACATCGCCACCGCTTTGAATTTAACAACGCCTATCGTTCGAATCTAGAAAAGTCCGGACTCAAAATAAGCGGCATCCACCCAAAAGGAGATTTGGTTGAGATCATCGAGATCCCTGATCATCCTTGGTTTGTTGCATGCCAGTTCCATCCCGAGTTTCGTTCAAAACCTGATGTCCCCCACCCTCTCTTCCGTGGCTTCGCCCAAGCAGCACAACACCATGCTCAAAAGAAATAAATTTCTCCTTATCGGCGGACCTTGTGTGCTGGAGTCACGCAAAACATCTCTCTTGATTGGGAAAACCTTGCGAGATTTGGCTCACTCTTTGGGATGGGATTACGTCTTTAAAGCCAGCTACGACAAAGCGAATCGAACCTCCTTTTCTTCCCCTCGAGGTCCAGGATATGCAAAAGGCTTAAAGGAACTGGCTGCCTTGAAAAAAATTCTCAAGGTTCCCGTTCTCACGGATGTACACACCTCAGAAGAAGCAAAGGCGGCAGGGAAGGTTGTAGATATTCTGCAAATCCCCGCATTCCTTTGTCGACAAACCGATCTGCTCATTGCTGCCGCAAAGACAGGAAAATCAGTTAGCGTTAAAAAGGGTCAATTTCTTGCCCCACTGGCTGTTTCAGCCGTAATGGAAAAGCTACGTCGTGGGGGCTGTCGAAATGCCTGGATCACGGAACGAGGCACCACCTTTGGGCACGGAGATCTGGTTGTGGACATGCGGGGATTAGTCACCATGCGCAAACAGGGTCATAAGGTCATTTTTGATGCTACACACTCAGTGCAAAAGCCATCGGGGGGACAAGTGACAAAAGGCGAAGCACAGTTTATTCCGGCCCTCGCACGAGCTGCAGCCGCGGTTGGGATCGACGGACTCTTTATTGAGGTTCATCCAAATCCAAAAAAGGCCCTTTCGGATAAAGAAAGTATGCTTCCTCTTTCGCAGGCTCGTCCCCTTTTCCAACAAATCAATCGGATCCTTTATGCCGTATCCTAAAGCCTTACTCCCCTTTCTTTGCGTATTTGCAGTTTATGCAGCCGTAGCGGGTAATGGCCCCGAGTTTCCTATCGGGTCAGTGATCCAGAATTTTGCTCTTCCCCAAACTGACGCAACTGGAAAGAAAACGGCTATCGTCAATGGGAAACGAGCCACGGTTGTAAGTCCCAATCAGCTCAAAATCGAAGACCTAAACGTAGAGCTCTTTAACTCCGATGGAAAAGTGGAGACAACGATTACCGCCACACGAAGTGACTTTTGGAGAAAGGAAAATCGCCTGACTACCGATAGCGGTATTCTTGTAAAACGGCCAACTCTCATGATCTCCTCTAACGGGATTGATTGGAATGTCGCTGACTCAAGCGGAACCCTATACAATCGCGTGAGGGTCGTTCTCTCCAACTCAAACCCATGAAGACTTTATTTACCTCCATCCTATTCTTTGTGATTACAGTTCAGGCCCAAGACACCCCCACTACTGCCCCGGCAGCACCTTCGTCTCCAACTGGATCTACAGTCATTGAGAGCGATTCACTGGACCTCAATCTGGGTAAAAAACTGGGCAAAAAGCAGGGAATCTTTCGTGGAAATGTAAAAGTGGAAGAACCCCGATTTACGATGACGGCAAAAGAGATGACTGTCTTCTTTGCAGATAATGACGCGGTTGAATCTCTCGAGGCGCGGGAGGACGTCGTGATTAAGCGCAAAGATGGCTCCTCCGAGACCTCAAGCGAAAAAGCGCTGTACGATATTACGGATAAGAAATTGACCCTTCTTAAGGTAACTCGCCAGCCAAAGGTCATATCGAAAGATAAGACTGTGTTTGCAGATAAGATCATTCTCTTCCCGGAAGAGGACAAAATGACTACGGAGGGAGCAAGCCGGGTGATGCTTCAGAAAGCCCCCTGAGCGCCCCTTCTCAGCCAACACAACCTCCACAAGGGGAACCAATCCTTTCCTGTGAAGGCTTAGTCAAAAGGTACGGCGAGCGAAACGTCGTCAATGGAGTGAATCTTAATATTCGTGCGGGAGAGGTCGTAGGACTTCTCGGCCCCAACGGTGCGGGCAAAACCACCAGCTTTTATATGTTAGTTGGACTTGTCCGACCTACGGCGGGTTCGATTCAGTTTTCTGGGGAGGATGTAACGGGGATGCCTATGTACCGCAGAGCTCGCAGGGGAATTGGATATCTTCCGCAAGAGGAATCCATTTTCCGTCGCCTTACCGTGGAAGAAAACCTAATGGCAATCTTGGAGACACTCCCCATTACCGATCAGGAACGCAAAGAACGGTGTCACGAACTTCTGGTTGAATTGGGCTTAGACGGACTGATCAAGAGCCATGCAATTCAACTGTCAGGTGGTGAAAAACGCCGATTAGCGATCGCCCGCTGTCTAGTCACACGGCCAAGCGTCCTTCTCTTGGACGAGCCCTTCAGCGGGGTGGATCCACTGGCAGTCTACGACATTCAGCAGATTATTCTAACCATGCGCCGCAAAGGTATTGCAGTCTTGATTACCGACCACAACGTTCGGGAAACCTTGTCGATCGTGAGCAGGGCTTACCTAATTTGCGAGGGAAAAGTAGAAAGCGAGGGAGATGCAGAATTTCTTATCAACGATCCAGTAGCCAGAGGGCTCTATCTCGGCCCCCGATTCTCGATGTGAGGCCGCTTCCTACAGGTAAAACGATTCAAGCAGGCTCAGAGAGAATCGATTCCAAGACGGTTTCGGGGTCTGCGCTGTTTAAAATCGGACGGCCTATCACAATTCGGCTTGCTCCATCTGCAATGGCCTCGGAAGGTGACTTTGAACGCGCTTGGTCATCCGCTTGTGCGCCTAGCAACCGAACTCCTGGCGTCACAATTTCCGCTTTTGGGCCCCAAGAGGATCTCGTTTTCTTTGCCTCATGGGGACTGCAAACGACCCCAGACAAACCTGACTGCCTAGCCAAATTTGACAGTTGCTCAACCGTTGCTTCAACTCCAGCTTCCCATCCTGAAGCTCGAGCAGCTTTCTCACTTAAACTCGTTAAAAGGGTAACTCCAAGAACTCGAGTCTCCTTTGGCGCAAAGGACACAGCTGCTTCCATCATATCCTTTCCACCCGAGGCATGGATGGTAAGGAGAAGTGGCTTCCAAGTTGCCACAGCCCTAACAGCCTGCCCTACGGTTTTGGGTATATCATGGAATTTCAGATCTAAAAAGATTGGAACCTCCAATCCCTGCAGCCCCGAAAGAACCTCTTCCCCTGCCCTTAGAAAAAGCTGTAAGCCGACTTTAAAAGTTCCCACCTTACCGCGAAATCGTTTCGCCCAAGCCAACGCCTCGTCTGCAGAATCCACATCAAGAGCGAGAATGATTTGGTCTGATTTCACCTCTACCATTTAATCGGGAATCTTCCTTCATGACAACTCGTGCCTATGCCAAAATCAACTTAGACCTTCGATTGGGGCGCCGAAGAACTGACGGCTTTCACCCCATTGAGACTTTTTTTATTAGAGTCGATCTTTTTGACACTTTAGACGCGGAGGTCACAAAGAACGGAAAATGCACGCTTGTTGTCGAGGGGGACTCCAAACTCTCTCATGGAAACGACAATCTCGTACTCCGGGCGGCTCAATTACTTCAAAAGCATGCAGCGAAAGGGCTCGGCGTTCATTTGCGTCTAAAAAAGATAATTCCTCAAGGAGCAGGACTGGGAGGCGGAAGTAGTGATGCGGCTTCCACGCTTTTGCTTCTGCGAAAGCTTTGGTCGATTTCTTGCACGGACGAGGAGCTGTCCTCCCTTGGTAGTGAATTAGGAAGTGATGTTCCCTTTTTTCTCCAGCCCTATGCCGCGCGCGCAACGGGTCGTGGAGAAATCATCCAACCCGTGCACCTAAAAGACCTTCCGTGGGCAATCCTTATTCATCCTGGTTTTCCATCCCCCACAGCCGCTGCTTACGCTGCATACGCCAAGACGCCCACCCCAAGTCCTGAAGGTCTCCCTTTTCACCTCACCCAAGGGGACGGTTCCAGGTTAACTCTTCATCCTCGTAATGACTTGGAGGGCCCAGTCGAAAATAAATTTATTTGGATTCGTTCCGCTCGGGAATGGTTGCAAAAGCAATCTGGCGTGCTTGCAGCGCGAATGAGTGGAAGCGGATCGACCGTATTCGGTCTATGGCAGACCCAAAAAGAGGTGGATCAAGTTGTCCTTTTAGCGAAAAGTTACTTTGGGAGTGAAGCGTGGATTCAATCCGCTCGCCTCAAGAGCGGTGCTGATTGAGGCTATCGGAGCTTGTGAGCGATCCGGGATTTAATGCGAGCAGACCGGTTATGATGGATGGCCTTGCCTTTTGCGGCGCGATCCAGACGACGCTGAAGTTCTGGAAAGAGCTTAGCCGCCTCATCCTTTTTTCCTGCGGTGATGAGAGCCACAACTTTCTTTTGGGCCAGACGAGCATGATCCAGAAGAAGACGGTTCACAGCACGACGACGCAAAGCCCCACGGGCTTGTTTTGCAGCAGAAGCAGTATTGGCCATAAGGTTAAATAATGCCCGAAACCCATCCCCCGCGTCAATCCATGAACTTCCTCCGCCTAGGCATCGCCCTCCTCCTTTGGCCAGGACTGGTCGCTACCCTGCTTTTTTTTGGAAAATTATTTAGGAATATAACACAGACAACAGGCTTCCCTTGGGCTGGTGTCGCAGTTTTTTCCGTGGGTTTTATCCTCGCATGCGTTGCATTTTTTGCCCTTCCGAGGCCCCGTGGGATTTATGTCTTAGGACACGAGCTCACTCACGCCCTAGCCGTCTGGATGAGCGGCGGCAAGGTTCACTCCCTCCAAGCAAGTTCCAAGGGCGGAAAAGTCCTCTCCGATCGGGTCTCCCCATGGATCAGCCTAGCTCCTTATATTTTCCCTTTTTATCCAATGATCGCGGGAATTCTGTGGCTTGCAGGAACCCGGATTTGGCCGGAATTACAACAGTTTCCCCTTCCAGTCTTGGGACTTTGGGGGGCCATTTGGGGGTACCACTACGCCTTCACCTTCGATCTTTTTCCGACACGGCAACCCGACTTCCTGATCTATGGCAGAGTTTTCTCCCTGACCTTGATTCTCCTTGGAAATACTTTCCTCATTGGAGGGCTACTCTGGTCAACGTTTCGACCCTCCCCATTGGGGGATACCTTACTCCATCTAGGAAGCGATTGGGCATGGACTTACACCTCCATTGCCCACTGGATCACAGGCCTGCTCTTGCGCTACCTACCTCATTCCGCCTAAAACACTTGCCCCGTGCTTGTTCCAGACCTTATCAAGGAGACGAACCTGATCGCAGATCTCTCTGCCAAAGACAGGAATTCAGCCTATAGTTTTATGCTACAAACACTTACTGATAATGGGTTTATCAATAAAGATATCGTGGCATCCTGCCTAGAATGTCTACTAGCCAGGGAGGCTAAAATGACTACTGCGATGGGGGGAGGCTTTGCCCTACCTCACGCCACGATACCCAAACTAACAAAACCATGCTTTTTGCTCGCTCGAAGCCCGCAAGGCATCGATTGCGAGGCCGTTGACGGCAAGTTGGTGAATCTTTTTTTTCTGATTCTTACCCCTCCAGACCAAACTCAGCTACACCTTCAGACACTGGCGACCGTGGCAAAATTCTTTAATCGCCGAGGAATCAAATCCAAGCTTCTGCAAGCTGCCGGGATACCCGAAATCCTAGCCCTTCTTCAAACCCCATAATGTCACTTCGCGCTGAACTCGAAGCCCGTGTTCAAACCTGGGCGCAAACCCACTTTCCCCAGATCGGCTCAGGACCATGGGTTCGGCCTTGTACGGACCCTCGACACGGACACTTTCAAACTCACCTGCCGATGGTCGCAGCCAAACAGGTAGGAGAAAACCCCCGGGATATTGCCTCACGTTTGGCCAAAGAGTGTACCCCTCCGCCAAATTGGGAAACCCCGGAAGTTGCGGGAAGCGGCTTCGTGAATTACAGAGTTCAGCCCGCTGCTGTGGCCCAAGCAGTAGAAAGTTTAAGAAAAGATCCATCCCTTGGGGTTTCTACAACTACAAAGCCAGAAACTATCGTCATTGATTTTAGCTCCCCAAACATCGCAAAGGCCATGCATGTGGGGCACATCCGCTCCACCCTTCTAGGGGATACCCTATCCCGGCTCCTTACCCGATGTGGTCACAAAGTAATTCGAATTAATCATCTAGGCGACTGGGGGACGCAATTTGGCAAACTCCTCCTAGCTTACAGGAACGCCGGTCGACCCCCTCTAGATCCATTCCGCTCCATCGAGCTACTGGAGGAGTTTTACAAGAAAGGGCACGAAGAGTCAGAGGCAGATCCTGCCAAGATGGAGTTGGCGCGAGCAGAACTAGCTGCCCTTCAATCAGGCGAACCGGAGCGGACTCAAGATTGGAAACACTTTTGCCAACGATCCTCTGAACACTTCCAAGAGATCTATCGCCGATTAGGGGTAACTTTTGATCTCGAAAAAGGTGAAAGCTCCTATCAATCGCAACTTTCGAGAGTGGTAGACGAGTTACTTAGATATGGAATTGCTGAGCAGAGCCAAGGTGCCGTCGTGGTTAAAAATCCAAAGATTTCGGAGGAACCTTTTTTGATACGCAAATCGGATGGAGCTTTTCTCTATGGAACGACCGATCTGGCAGCCCTCCAATCACGCATTCTTGAACTTCATGCAGACCGAATCATTTACGTGACTGATGGGCGACAACAACTTCACTTTCAATGGCTTTTCGACACTGCGATTCGATGGGGCAAGACTGTCCCTCTTGAGCATGTTTGGTTTGGCTCAATACTTGGACCTGACAGAAAGCCCCTAAAAAGCCGAGATGGCTCCCCCATTAAATTGATCGATCTACTGAATGAGGCAAAGGAGCGTGCAAAAAAGATCCTTCTGGAGAAACGTCCGGATCTTGACGAAAAGTCACTTGAAATAAAATCCGAGCTTCTAGGGATTGCGAGCCTCAAGTATGCGGACCAGATGCCGGGGCGTAATCTCGACTATGTTTTTACCTGGGAAAAGCTACTGGCTTTTGATGGCAATACGGCTCCTTATATTATAAACGCCTATGTTCGGTCTCGCTCAATTCTAAGAAAAGCCGGGGTGAATACCCCCCCATCTTACAAGATTCAACTTGAAGAACCCGCGGAGGAGGAGCTTTCGCGTCACTTACTCCGTTTTAGTGATGCGATTGAACTAGCTGCATCCGATCGCAAGCCCCACCACCTATGCGGGTACCTATTTGAAACCGCAGGCCTATTCCATCGGTTTTTCGAAAACTGTCCTGTCCTCCAAGCCAAGACTCAATCATTACAGGAGTCACGTCTCACAATTACAGGACTGACAGGAGACGTGTTGCGGGACGGGTTAAATCTTCTTGGAATATCGACTCTTGAGGAAATGTAACAACCCAGGACGTCTTGTTTGATTTGATCTAGACGCTCACTCTTTCCGCATCACCCCAAAGGCTTTCCAAGCGGTAAAAGTTACGGCGCACAGAGTGCATGATGTGCACTAAAACATCCCCATAGTCCAAAATCATCCACTGGCTGGAAGCCTGTCCCGTAGAACGAAATACCCTCCGACCCGCACTCTCCACCCCACGCTCAATCTCGCCTGCGATGGCTTTTATCTGTGGCTCGTTTTCTGCCGAAACAATCACAAAGAAATCCGAGGGACCACCCACCTTGCGTAGATCGAGGACAACAGGGTCGATAGCTTTTTTATTGAGCGCCAAAGATGCCGCAAGCTTGGCCAATTCTAAACCCTCGGGAATCATCGGTAGGACCGACTTTTGCATATACACTTCTCCAGATCTTCTAAAACCAATCCTCGAATCGATAACCCTCGCAAAACTCTTTGTCTAATCTCAGTCGATGAAAGATCAAAACGAGCGGGCAGAATTGTCATTCGAATTCCACGCCGCGGCTTAGGATTTTCAGGCCTTGGGAAAACCAGAAAATGGACCAAGCGCGCTAATCGACGAAAGTCCTTCCACTGAGGAAGTAAACTCCACTGATCTGAACCCATGATCCAGAAGAGCGCTCCTTGAGGGGCCTTCTTTTGCCAGAAAGCGGCCGTATCCACTGAGAAGGAAACACCGGAGCGCTTTATTTCCCAATCCGACACCTGGGCCCACTTCTGACCTGAAAGACCTTTCTTTAACCAGCTTAAACGCTCTTTTGCGCTAGCTTTTGGTTGTGACGACTTGAGCGGGGAGTGAGCACATGGAAGATAAACGACTTTGTCCAACCGAAGACTCTCCCAAGCGGTTCGTCCAACCAGAAAGTGGCCCAAATGAAAAGGGTCGAACGAACCTCCAAACAATCCGATTCTTTCGCTCAGAATATACTCCGGTCTACCTGAAT
>Ga0214923_10002938_pt1 | contig 21950 bp, 19 predicted proteins | sample LL1510_MetaG_FD_177993 | JGI IMG/M metagenome (GOLD analysis project Ga0214923, IMG submission 177993) | Freshwater microbial communities from Lake Lanier, Atlanta, Georgia, United States - LL-1510 | ecosystem: Environmental > Aquatic > Freshwater > Lake | place: USA: Georgia | collected...
ATGGCAGGTATGGCCCATATATGAAACACGGGGCAGATTCACGCACTCTTACAAGTGAGGATCAATTGTTTTCTATTGGATTGGAAGAAGCAATTGAAATATATAAACAGCCAAAGGTTAGAAGACGAGGTGTTGCTAAGCCGCCTCTTAAAGAATTAGGTAAGGATCCACAAACACAGCGTGAGGTAATTGTGAAGGATGGCAGATTTGGTGTTTATGTAACTGATGGCGAAACAAATGCAACCCTGCGAAGAGGTGATGCCGTTGAGTTACTAACATTAGAACGCGCTCTCGAACTACTAGCTGGCAGGCGTGCTTGGGAGATTGAAAATCCAGGTGGATCTAAGAAGAAAAGTAAGAGACCAAAGAAAAGTGCACCAACGCTGACAGAAAAAACTGTGAAAGGTGCTGCTGCCAAAAAGAAAGCCAAAAAGGCAGCCACTGGCGTTGGAAATGCATCAAAATAGCGGTCACTAGTCACAAGTAGACTTACATCATGTCTTTGCCATATCCATCAGCCCCAGCTCAATCTGAATCAAGAAGTGTGCTTGCAATTCCAGCATTTAGAAAACTTTGGCAAGCGATGGCATTTTCTTCATTTGGTGATTGGCTTGGACTTTTAGCTTCTACTGCATTGGCCCAGCAACTAGCAGGTGGCGATTACGCAAAAGCCAACTTTGCTATTGCAGGTGTATTTATCGTCAGATTGTTGCCAGCAGTAATTTTAGGACCTTTTGCAGGAGTTATTGCAGATAAATTTGATCGACGAAAGTTAATGGTTATTTGTGACATTATGCGATTTGGCCTCTATTTATCAATCCCCATCGTTGGAAATTACTTTTGGCTATACACAGCATCTATTTTGGCTGAAATTGTGACCTTGTTTTGGTCGCCTGCAAAAGAAGCAACCGTGCCAAATTTAGTGCCTAAATCAAAATTAGAGAGCGCCAATCAAATTTCACTTCTTGCAGCATATGGAACTGCACCCATTGCTGCGATCTTGTTCTCAGCACTTGCACTTTTTACCGGAGCAATAAATTCTGTATTGGGCAATAGCACACCAGCCTCTGCAGCAGATTTAGCTCTATATATAAACGCAATAAGTTTTTTATTTTGCGCCTTAACAGTTTGGCGAATTAAAGAAATTCCATCTGGAGCAAGCAAAAAAACAATTCAATCTTCCATAGGGCATTCGCTCTGGGAGGGCTTTTCATTTATTAAGGGTTCTAAAATTATTCGGGGACTTATTGTAGGAATGGTCGGTGCATTTTTTGCGGCTGGCGCAGTAATTGGATTGGCTAGAACATTCGTTGATGACTTACAAGCAGGTGAAGCGGCGTATGGAATTTTATTTGCCGCAGTATTTTTTGGATTAGCACTGGGTATTTCATTTGGCCCGAAAGTGTTTGCTCAATTTTCTAGAAGAAGGATCTTTGGAGTTTCTCTAACCATTTCAGGCGTGCTTTTGGTTTCGCTATCACTAGTTCTAAACCTAGTTCTCGCAATATTTATAACAATCTTACTTGGGCTATTTTCAGGAATTTCTTGGGTAACTGGTTTCACCATGTTAGGGCTTGAGGTTGAAGATGAAGTTCGAGGAAGAATTTTTGCATTTGTGCAGTCCCTAATTCGGGTTTCACTAGTTTTGGTCTTGGCGATCGCACCCTTAGTAGCTGCAGCCATTGGTGAACATACCTATTCTTTCAGAACAACAACTGTTACATATAACGGTGCAGCATTCACCATGTTTTTTGCAGGATTAATTGCAGTTTTAGTTGGTGTAATTTCATATTTGCAGATGCGGGATCGACCTAATGTATCGCTGTTAAGTGACATCAAATCTGCATTTCGAGGTGAACTTGGTGCAATTACAGGTCAAGAAACCGCTGGTGTATTTATTTCATTTGAGGGTGGTGAAGGATCCGGTAAGTCAACTCAAACAAAGCTATTGAAAGAGTGGTTAGAGAAAAATAATGAAACAGTTTTGCTAACTAGAGAACCAGGTGGTACTGAGTTAGGAAATAAACTTAGAAAAATACTGCTGGATAATGAAACTGGAGTTATTTCACCACGGGCCGAAGCTTTAATGTACGCCGCAGATAGAGCCCACCATGTTTACTCAATAATAAGACCTGCTTTACAAAGAGGTGAGATCGTTATTACAGATCGATATTTTGACTCATCTATTGCTTATCAAGGTGCAGGAAGGGTTTTATTACCAATTGAAGTGGCAAGAATTTCTAGGTGGGCAACAGAGTCCTTAACTCCAACACTAACAATTATCATGGACGTGCCAGCCGAGATAGGACTAGGCAGATTGAACTCAACAGATCGACTAGAAAGTGAACCTATTGCATTTCATGAGCGAGTACGGCAGGAGTACCTAAATTTAGCCCATTGGGATCCTGAAAGATTTTTAGTTGTTGATGCCACACTTACCATTGAACAAATTCATCAGATTATTATTGAACGGGTTGGTGCAATAAAGCTTTTGAAACGAAACTTAAAACAATAATGAGCGTGTTTAACTCATTGATTGATCAATCGCAAGTTGTAGAAATTCTAAAAGAGGCGATTACCTCTGCAAACAACAGTAATGATCAAAACCAGGCAATGACTAATACTTGGCTATTTACAGGCCCTGCCGGATCTGGCAGATCCAATGCTGCGATTGCATTTGCAGCCGCACTAGTTTGTAAAGAAAGCGGATGCAGCAAGTGCAATGATTGTATTTCTACAATACTTGGCACGCACGCAGATGTCGAGTTAATCAAAACTCAAGGCTTATCTATAAAAATTGATGAAGTTCGAGAATTGATTAGCAGAGCATCTTGGGCACCCTCTGTTGCAAGTTATCGTGTGGTTGTAATTGAAGATGCAGACCGATTAACAGAATCCGCTGCAAATGCATTGCTTAAAGTGATTGAGGAACCAGGGTTAAGAACTATTTGGTTACTTTGCGCTCCCACCTTGACTGATGTGTTGCCAACAATACGTTCAAGATGTCGACATCTAGCGCTTCGAACCCCATCTACCAGAGCAATTACAAATTTATTGATTGAAAGGGATAATGTTGATGCAAAAACAGCAGAGTTTGTTGCTAGAGCATCAGGTGGACACATCGGAAGAGCTCGCAGATTGGCAACAGATTTAACCGCCCAACAAAATCGCGAAAACGTTTTAAAACTTCCTTTAATGATAAAGGATGTCGCATCTGCATTTAAGGCTGCACAGTTTTTGATCGACTCTGCCAAGACAGATGCATTGGCTGATGCAGAAAGAAAAGATGAGGATGAAATTTTAAAACTTAAAGAAGCTTGGGGTAGTACCGGCAGCAAAATGGCATCAGGTGGCTCCAAGGTGATTAAAGAGTTAGAGAAAGAGCAAAAAGCAAGGTCTACAAGAATGGTAAGAGATTATTTAGATCGAGCCTTGTTAGATTTAGCCACTTTATATCGAGACATAATGCTGGTTCAATCAAACTTCACAGATTCTTTGATTAATCAAGATCTTGTTGAACAAATTAACCAACTTGCTTCAACTAGTAGTCAGGCAAAAACCCTAGATCGAATCGAGGCAATTCTAAAAACTAGGCGGAATTTAGCTCAAAACGCAGCACCACTGTTACTTATCGAAGCATTGATGTGTGAATTGCGTTAATCAGATGGTAATTAGCACCCTGAAAGATAAGGCAAAATACTCTCATGCGCCTTGACCATATTTCCTACGTTGCATCTCATGATCAAATTTCTGATGTAGTTAATCGAATTGGTTCACAAATTGGAACAGCTTTTGTTGACGGTGGCATCCACCCTAAATTTGGAACTAGAAATTTCACGGCACCATTGCTCAACGGTCAATATATCGAAGTTGTTTGTCCATTGGACCATCCAGCAACTGATGCAACACCATTTGGCAAAGCTGTAAAAAAGAAATCCGAGGAAGGTGGCGGCTGGATGTCTTGGATTTTAGCAACTAGTGACATTTCAAAAATAGAAAATAGTCTTGGTCGAAATGCTATAGAAGGTGAAAGAAAAAAGCCAAATGGTTCTGTTTTGAAATGGAAGCAAATTGGGGTTTTAGAAATTCTAGACGATTTTAGTCAACCATTTTTTGTAGAATGGACAACTAAAGATCATCCTAGTTCAGATGGAATCGGCAAAGCTGAATTATTCGAGATAGTATTTGAAGCTAATCGCGAATCAACTTTAAGAAATGTAATTGATAACTTAGAGAAAATAACAGAATCTTTAAATTTAAAATTTCTTGAGTCAGAGTCAAGTTATAAGTGTATTAAAGAGATCACGTTTAAAGTTAAGGATCAAAAAATAACTATTGGTTAAAATAACATTTATCATTCCAGTTTATTAACAGAGCTCGCGTTCTAGTCTTTAAACTCCAGATTAAATCCAATAGCTCAAATAAAAGTTAGCATTTCATTAATTAGACTTTTTAGAATGAGTCTTGAAAAAATTTCCTTTTAGTTATTGTGATAACATTATGTGATGAAACATCCTAAAGAGCACTTTTTGGGTGTAGGCAATTGTCCAATTTGTTCAGCAAATATTCACTATAAAGCTTTTGTCATAGTTTCACCCTGGGTCAGAAAGAGAATTGGGACGCGGAAGAAATTTTCAAGCTTAGGAATCTGCAAATCATGTTTCGGTGGCAGTTTTAGTTTTAGATATGATGATAAACAAATGAAACATCTTTATCAAAATTACCGAGATGATAATTACAATAATCTGCGGTTTAAGTGGGAGAAATGGTATGGAGCCCAATATTCAAAAGCTCACCGAACAAATCAGTATATTGAAGGCAGAAAAAAAGAATTGGCTGAGTATTTAACAACACATTTCACGGATAATATTGGCAGAGTAGTTGATATTGGGGGTGGTAATGGGGAGTTAATTCCAGATAATCTACCAACTTATTCGAATGGCATTCAAAAATATGTATTAGATATTTCAAACACCAACAGCATTCCTCAAGTAACAAAAATAAAGTCTTTGCAGGAAATTGATAAAATTGATTTAGTTATTTATTCACACGTAATCGAACATATAGCAGATCCGCGTTCCGAATTAGTGAAAACTTTGCGACATACGAATAACATATATCTTGAAGTACCTTATGGAGTCCCAAAAATAAATTGCGTAAATTCAAGCATTCTACTGAATGTACTTTTTGTTATGTTGTCGATGAACCACTTTCTTTGGCGAAACATGTTTTCCCTTAGCGTTGGGTTAAAATCAAAGATGCGAGTATTAACACAATCAGAGCATATTAATTTTTTCGAAGTAGCAGCCGTAGGGAAATTAGCAGATTTAGTCGATTGTGATTCGAAGATAAAAATTAGTTGGGTAGATAATCCTTTAAGGCAAAAACACCAGGTCATACAAGCTTTATTCACCAAAAGATAATTTGTAAATTAAAGATTTATTCTTGGAATTAAAGAAAGAATTAACTTAAAGGCTTTGAGAAATCTCAATGTTTAAAAATTTTGATTCCTAAATGCTTTCAAAGTTTCAGTGATTTGACCTTCTATATCTAAAAGTTTAATACCAAATTTAGCAGCAAAGTTGTTAAAAACTTCAAAATCACCGTAGTAATGAGCAGATTTGTTACCGTAATCTAACTTAGTCACCGAAACTGCAGGGATCATCGTGGCGATTATATCTGCTAATTGACCTAACTTTATCAAAAATCCTCCACTATCAATCATGTAACTATTGCTAGTTAATGATAGTTCAAAGAGTACTTTAACTAAATCAATGGCATCTAGATATGATCTATAGGTATTTGGAGACTCTACCATTATTGTATTGGGTTTTGTAAGAGCTTGTTTAATAAATAATGAAAAGGCTAAATTTTCAAATTCGTTAAGAAATCTTCCACTTATTGAATATATACGACAATTGATTAGTGCAGCTGATGCGGAATCGCTGGCATTTTGTATCAATACTTCATCATCAAGTTTACACTTTGCATAAATATTGTTTTCTTCATTCTCAACTGAATCTATATTTTGATTTGCAGCACCACTAGATAAATTAATAAAAGTTTTAATCCTTTTTAGCTTTAAGAGATTCTCTCCAAACTCAATTATTTCCTTATTTTTTTGGATATACTCAGCCTTAGAATACAAATCAAGTTTTTCTCGTCGAAGATATGCAGCGTTTAGAAAAAGACAGTTTTTACTAACAAATTTTTTAGCCTCACGCGAATCATATATCTGTAAAAACTCACCAGAATTTATCAATAGTTCTGTTTTTGAACCAACAAGTAATATTTGCTTCTGAATCCTATGAGCTTTTTTATTAAACACAACGCTTACTGCGCTTCTACCAATCCATCCTTTTGCACCATAGATAACAATCTGATCGTAAACACTTAGAAGTCGATCGGTTAGTTCACTATAAAACATAACCTTTTTTACTTAAGATTTGCCATCGATTTTCCAACATCTCAATACGTTTATTGTCTTCTGAAGTTATTTGAGCATAGTAATTGCGCTTATTAATTAACCATAATAACTCAAAGTGCACAGCATGCAGCAAACCAACTTCAATACTGAAATTATCTAACGATTTTGCACCAAAAACAACTTTCCGAGTTTCAAACCTGGTTAGATATTGATTATTAATACGACGCAACTGAGGTAATGCACCGGAACTTATTGCTCCACCCACAACTAAATCAAGCTTGTTAAGCTTTGCCAATCTAGCCGTTTCAATAACTCGATTAGTGATTTCATCAGTTTCTATACCTTCACGCCCAAGACCTAACGAGCCTGAAAAATCTACACGCCCAAACACTATTCCTTCAAGACCACCTTCTGTTGCTACAGTTATCATTTCTTCTAAATTGTTATATGCTGTAAAAGTTTCAAGGTTGAATAAAAAATCAGTATTCTCTCGCTCGTCTGGATTAAAGGCAATTGATATTGCTCCTAAAAATTTCGAAAGTGCGTATGGAGTTTCTACCATCGGCGCAACAATATAGTCTACCCCAACTTGCTTAGCTTCTAAGAGATCACGTATAGCTTCACAACCGCCAATTTTTACAGTTAACTGTAATCCAGCAGCTCGAGCAACATCAACTAGTCGAAGTAGCTCATCCATTCGTGTACCCTCAGCTTCAAATTCCGCTTTAACGCTTAAAGCACCGTAAGATTTACACTCAGTTAAAACTTTAACCATCTGCTTTTCTATCGAATTCACATAAACCTTTCTATATTAGGCTTCTATAGTACCGTTTAAATAGGGTAAAAACTCTAAAACTTCATGTGTCAACAAATCGGGTGTCATTAAATGTAGAGGTCTTGAAACCATAGTTCCATCTGCCATCAAACTACTTGTAATTTTTGGGAAATAGGTTTGTTCAGGATGTATTGGAATTAAAAAAGCTCGGGGGTACTGGTCATTTAATTCATCAATAACATGTTGTGAGAATTTTCCTATAGCCTCAACATTACGACACGTTATACCATAGGCACTAAAGATCTGAGTCCAATTTGGTAAACCTAAACCAGATTCGATATCACATCCAAGTGACTTTCCTTGGTAGTAGCTACGTTGAGTCATTTTAATTGAAGCATAGCCGCCGTTATCAAAAATAAAAGTCTTAATTGGTAATTTATTAACCATTACAGTTCCTAATTCTTGAAGGTTTTGTGAAAAACTACCGTCGCCTTCGATGTGTAAGACTCTTGACTGCGTTTTAAAAGCAGCTCCGATTGCGCCAGCCAAACCGTAGCCCATTGAAGCTAAACCCTTATTGGTCACAGTAAAAACCCCATTAGGTATATTCGCTGCTTGCATTGAAACTGTTTCAGACGCTCCACTGCTTGAGGGAATCAGAGAATCATTTTTTATTAATTGTTTTGAAAGAAGTTCTAAAAATTCATAAGGGTTCCAGTACCCTACAAAGTTGTTATTTTCAGGATCGGAAAGTGGAAATCTTTTCTTCACTTTATTTCCGAAACTAAGCCAATCACTGATTGACAAACTAGAATCACTCAATCCATTTAACAATTGTTTTAAAAAATATGACGCATCTGAACAGATTCTCATGTGCAATTTTGGATGGCCTTTATTCAACTCGTTTTTATCTATGTCTATTTGAATTACTTTCCCCAATGGTACAAATTGCTGCCAATTAAATCCGGTATGCTGCAAACCTAGTCTTGTGCCGATCGCTATAACTAAGTCTGCCTGCTGAATAAGAATATTGGAGTACCGCATACCCCAAGTATTTGGTCTTCCCCAATTTAAAGGCTCATCATACGGAATACGATCGGCTGCATTCCAGGTTCCCATTAAGGGAGCTCCTAATTCCACAAGTTTTGGGTACAAATCTCTGAATTCTGATCTTGAAACTCCACCACCAATTAGAAAAATTGGACGCTTAGCTCCCAGTAATAATCTTTTAACCTCCATTATCTGTTTATTGGAAGCCGTAATTAAATCTGAAGATTTAGATTTAATTTTCGGGGAAATATCATGTAACTTTTGATCGGCTGGCATGCCTTGAACATCTAAGCAAACTTCCATAAAAACCACACCTTTGCGTGGCTGAAAAGCTTTTGATTCCAAACAAATAAAATCTGATTTTTTAATTGGGGAAGTCAATGTAATCGCAGTTTTGCAGATCGGTTTTAAAATAGATACCCCATCAATCTCTTGAATACCTCGTTGTCGAACTTTCCCTAGCGAAAGATCTGAGCTCTTAACCTGCCCACCTATTACTAGTAATGATCGACTTTCCATACTTGCTCCCGCAATGGCAGTAATTATGTTGGTAAGACCTGGACCAGCCGTAACCAGCGCAAATGCTTTAGAGTTATTATCTGAATCTAGTTCATTGAAGTATTCAGCAGCAATTCCAGCACTTACTTCATGGACCATGGGAATACATTTAAATTTTGTTCTCGCTGAATTGAGGAGATGCATAATATTTCCACCAGCAACAAAAAAGCAGTGGGTATATCCCTGTTCAACTAACCATTCACACATTTGATCGCTATAAGTCACCAAAATTCCACCCCCGCACTAAAGAACCATACAAATCCGTAATACTAAGAAACACCTGTTTGGCCCCAGATTCAAATAGCTGGTTTTGATCGTGGACTCCTTGCAAAACTCCATATGAGGTAACACGAGCGGAAGAAGCAGCTCGTATATCTTCTATCCTGTCGCCGATCATTATTGCAGAGGTTGCGGGAATATGAAAGTAGCTCAAACAGTTTTCAATTATTGCTTTATCTGGTTTAAGTGGTAAAGAGTCTCCCCCTACAACCAGACTGAAACTCCCCTTTATTTTGCATTCCTTTAAGGCTTTATCTGCCAGCCAAAATGGCTTATTTGTGCCAACGGCCAATAAATAATCTCTAGAAATTAACAAGCCTAACAATTCTTTCACGTTAGGGAAAAGATTAAGTTCTGTAAGCTGTAACAAACTGATGTATGTTCTTAAAATTTCTACAGCTTTTACTAATTCTGCATTACTAAGCTCTAAGTCAAAGAATAATTCCTCGGCTGCAAGCCCTATTCTAGGAGTCAAGATTTCTTTGGGCGCTTGAGCGTAGTGCAGTTTTTTTCTCGTCAAGCATACTGCAGTATATATTTGATCTGCAGAATCAATTAATGTCCCATCAAGATCAAAAATTACAAGTTTTTTAACTAACTCCAATTTTTCCAAGGAGCTTTTCCATTATTCCATAAATCATTTAGTACATCAAATTCTCTCATAGTGTCCATTGGTTGCCAGAAACCCATATGCTTATATGCAACAAGTTCACCTTCACGTGCAAGTTTATTTAATGGCTCTTTTTCTAACACACAATTTACGTCTAAATATTTTTCAATATCCTTTTCAAATATAAAAAAGCCGCCATTAACCCAACTATCCATGAGAGGCTTTTCACGAAATTCATTAACGAATCCATCTTTATCTAGATCCATAACACCAAATCTACTTAGTGGCTTTACTGCAGTAACAGTAGCTTTCTTCCCATGTGATAAGTGGAATTTTGTTAATGCATTTAAGTCAATATTTGCTAATCCGTCTCCGTAAGTGCATAAGAAGCGACCACCATCCATATATTTCAAAGCGCTCAAAACTCGGCCACCAGTCAGCGTCAAATTGCCCGTGTCGGCAATTGTAACTTTCCAATTTGACTCCTCGTGTAAGCCGTGACTGACTAGTGTCGACTTATCACCAAGCTTCAAAGTTACATCAGTATTTTGAAAGTCATAATTCAAGAAATAATCTTTTATTACCTCGCCTTTATAACCTGTTGCTATACAAAACTCATTAATCCCTTGGACTGCTAGATTTTTCATTATATGCCAGATAATTGGCCTGTTACCCACTTGAACCATAGGCTTTGGCTTAAACTCAGTTTCTTCTCGGAGCCTGGTCCCTAAGCCGCCAGCAAGGATTAATGCTTTCATTTTTTTTCTCCAAAAAATTCATAAAATACTTGCACAACATATTCTAACATTTTCTCACTCAGGCCAGGCCAGACACCTATCCAAAAAGTATCGTTCATAACAACATCCGAATTACGCAAATTGCCAACCACTCTTCTAGGTGTATCCATAAAAGCTGGTTGCTTTAACAGATTTCCACCAAATAGCAATCTTGTTCCAATTTTATTTTTGTTTAAGAACTTAACTATATCATTTCGAGAATATGGTGAACCTTTCCTGACTGTAAGTGCGAAACCGAACCATGATGGATCACTATGTTTTGTGGGCTTGGGTAAAATAAGAAATTCTTCTAACGATTTCAAATGGCTATTCAAGTAACGCCAATTACTTCTGCGCTTTTCAACAAATCCACTTAGTCTATCAAGTTGTGCGAGTCCAATAGCTGCTTGTATATCTCCTGACTTCAAGTTGTAGCCAAGGTGAGAGTAGGTGTATTTATGATCATATCCTTCTGGAAGATCTCCTAATTTCCACTCAAACCTCTTGAGGCAGGTGTTATCACAACCAGGGGCACACCAACAATCTCTTCCCCAATCTCTTAGTGATTCAACTATTGCTTTATGTGCAGCTTTTTTAACAAGCACTGCGCCACCTTCACCAGTAGTTATATGGTGCGCAGGATAGAAGCTAAAAGTTGAGAAATCTCCAAAAGAGCCAAGGTTTTTATCTCGATAAGTACCACCTAAGCCATCACAAGAGTCTTCTATAACCCACAAATTGTGCTTTTTTGCTAATTTCTCTACAAGATCTAAATTAAAGGGATTGCCTAAAGTGTGAGCCATCATGATTGCCTTAGTTCTTGGCGAGACGGCTTCCTCTAATTGACTTTCATTTGCCACGTAAGTTTCAATATCGATATCTACATAAACAGGAACAAGATTATTTTGAAGAATTGGAGTAACGGTTGTTGGAAACCCAGCAGCTACTGTAATAACTTCATCACCACTCGAAAGTTTTCTATCATTCATTCTAGGGCTAGTCAAAGAAGTTAGCGCAAGCAGGTTCGCAGATGATCCAGAGTTAACCATAAATGAATGACGCATTCCGACCTGCTTTGCAAACCTAGATTCAAACTCTGAAGCATAAGACCCAGCTGTTAACCAAAATTCAGCAGAAGCTTTTAGCGCATTCTCTATTTCTTCTTTACCAAATACTTTTCCAGTTACGGGTATAAAAGTTTGTCCAGGTGTAAATTTCTTTGGTTTATGTAAAGTGGCAAAACTTTCTTTTGCGAGATCAACTAATAACTTATCAAATATTGACATAATTACTCTATCTTTATAGTTTCATAATTCACTCCCGCAGCATAGTTGTATTATGATTCAAAGGTGGGAAAATCATTAGTTTCGAGAGTTAATTCTATTAAAGAACCTGTGTTGGTAACTGGCCATACAGGATTTAAGGGTTCCTGGATGACGCAATTGTTAGACATGCTAGGCATTGAGTGGGTCGGATTATCTCTACAGCCAAAACCAGGTTCACTTTATAAGTTTATCAATCAAAAAAATAAACAAGAGTACTTTGCTGATATCAGAAATTATGAACATCTTAAAAAAATTATTAATACAATCAACCCAAAGTATGTGATTCACTTAGCGGCTCAACCTTTAGTTCTAAAGTCATATATTGAACCTAGGGAGACTTTTGAAACTAATGTTTTAGGAACAGTAAATTTGTTAGATGTTCTAGTAACAAATTCTTCAACTAGTAAAATTGTTGTAGCCACCACAGATAAAGTTTATAAACAAAAAAAGTTTAAGAGATCTTTTAGTGAGTCTGATGCTTTAGGCGGGAAAGACCCTTATAGTTGGAGTAAGGTTGGAACCGAGGCTGTAATTGGGGCATGGCAGCAAATCTCTAAAACCCAAGGTGGCCCAAAGATTATTTCAGTAAGAGCTGGCAATGTGATTGGCGGTGGAGATAGTTCTCAAAATCGATTATTACCTGATTTAATAAAAGGATTTATATCAAATTCATGCATCGAAATAAGGAACCCAAAAAGCACGCGGCCTTGGCAACATGCCCTAGACCCACTATGTGGTTATTTGTTAGCGCTTGTGACAGATTGCAAAGAAAACGCATTTAATTTTTCACCAAATTCTAAAAGCCTTCGCGTAGAAGAAGTAACTAAAATTGCACAGAATGCATGGGGAAGTTATTCCCGGTTAAATTTCGGCAACTTAGAAGATACTTTCGAAACAAAATCTCTATCACTTAAGTCTAGGAAAGCTAATAAAAAATTAAGATGGCACAGTGTTTGGACACAAGAAGAATCAGTTGTTTCCACTGTCGAATGGTGGAAAAACGTAACAAAAAAGAATTTATCACCAAGCGAGGCTTGCATGAGAGATATTAGTGAGTTGTTGGATGAGTTCTAAAAAACATAACCTTACTTTGTATATAGGTATATATAACGGCGAAAAATACATAGATGGCCTGCTTGAACAAATTCAATCCCAAGAGCATCAAAAATTTCATATTCTAGTAGTCGATAATAATTCATTAGATCAAAGCGGAAAGATGTTCGGCAGATGGAAAAAAATCTATAAAGACAACTTCCAATTTATCAAAAACCAAGCAAATTACGGCGGTCTTGGAAGTTTGTATAAAAATATGAATAAAATTATAACTCCTTGGTTTTGTACGTTACACCAAGATGATTTTTATAAACCAAATCACACCAGGACTATAAACGAATTAATTACAGCAAGTAAAAAAAATACTGTAGGTGTATCAACAACAATGGGATCGATGTCAAATGATGGTAAAATTTTAAATTCAAAGCCTCGCGTAACATGGTTTTCACCTAACTTAGACGTACCAGGCCAGTTTTTACAAAATGTCAGAGCACAATCAGTGCCTTATCCGGCAACGGCATTTAACTTAGAAGTATTCAAAAAAACCATTGTTCCGTTTCACAGTCCTACATTTTCAGATACTGAACAAACTCTAAGAATGTTGGGTTACGGACGTTTTATTGTTTCCCAGAAAGAAACAATGTTCTATCGCGAGAACCCATTTAGTGAGTCACATATTATAAATTCAAAAGAGAGAACCATCGGAGCTGCAATAGGTTTATCGCGAGTTTTCAATTCACATGAGTTTCACCAAATTCTCAACAAAGTCAATGAAAACAATAGAAGTTTTTTTGCCTCGCAACTTATCGAAGCAATATCTCATCGCATAACGGACACTGAACTACTAGTTACAACTCAGACCATTGCCATCGAAACTATGATTACCAAATGGGGATATAGAAATAAGAATCTTTCGTTTCTCCTTGGCAAAATCTATACAAATATCTCATCTCCTCAAACTATTGAACTAATAAATAATCTGAGTGGCAATAAAATAAGTATTGTGCAGGCAAAAACGAAGGATCAAGGCCAAACTTTGACCAGTAAAATATGGGATGTATATTTTCAATTGAATATATTCAGGTTATTAAGGATTAATAAATTTATATTAAAAAACATATACAGAATTATTTTTATTATAAAACCCAATCACAGAATGAAAAATAAGTGGAAATAAAGAAAATATTTTTAACTGGAAAGTACTTTAAGCAAGTTTCTGATATTGAAATCCAGATTAATTCTGGAAGTTACCCGATACAAATCGTGAAGGAATTGGGCAAATGCGATCTATATTTAGCAATAGATTTAATAGATCCAATTTTCCTAAATAATTCTAATAATCTCAATGTCACCAAGGTGCTTATCCGACAAGAACCAAAGATTGTTCTTCCTCTAACATATATAAACAAAAATACTATTAATTTTGACCACATAATTGATATAGGAAAACCTAAATCCAGTACGCATACTGTCATAAATTGGCCGCAAGATTTAAGTACTTATCTGAAAAATCCGAAAACTAAAAACGATAGAGTAGTAATTGTTAACAGTAATTTATTGAGCTTAAAAAGAGGTGAAAATTACTCGCTACGGCGACAGGCAATAAATGACATTGAGGATTTAGATTTGTATGGATATCAGTGGAATAACAGTGTGGTTAGAAAACTAATTACATTTGCAATAGAATTAAAGAAATATTTATTTAAAGTAACCGATTTAAAAATACCAGGAATTAAGAATTATTTTAGACACTTTAATAATTATTTGGGTGAAGTAGAAGACAAAAGAATGGTTATTTCAATGTATAAGTATTGTTTAGTCATCGAAAACTCATCAGAATATTTATCTGAAAAAATATTTGATGCATTGTTATCTGGGTGCATTCCTATTTATATAGGGCCAGATTTAAATAGTTACGAGATACCAGGCTATCTATATTTGCAGGCTCAACCAAACATAGGTGATATTAGAGCTAAAATTTATGAAGCTAAAAAGATTGATTATGAAGAATGGCGAGAAAGTCTAGATATATGGCTTGCGGATCCAAAAACATATGAAAATTGGTCTAAAGACTTATTTGTATCAAAAATTGTAAATATGCTTCAAAAGATTACCAATAACAACCATCTTCAACCATGAGCGCTGATTTAGGAGTTTCTTGTTGCGTTGGGCGCGTCCAATGTGAATTAACAACTTTAGTTAAGTAATCTGATTTTTCCCATCTTTTACCCATGATCCCAAAAAATAACTGCAGTCCCCCACCCGCATGAATTCCAATTTTACCTAATTTTTTGGCGTGGTGGGCCAACGGATAAGAATAAGATCCGGCAGAAATTAAAGCTATATCAAAATCTATCTGATCCATCTTTGTTTTGATTTCATTCAAGAGCTCAAACCAGCTTTTAACTACAGGGTACGTAGTATTAATGGTCATTGGCGATATTAAAGTTTTAAGTTGAAAGTTGTGAAAGTTATAACCTGGAAACACATTGTTTATGTTCGCAAACTGTTTTTTTATCGATTCGGAAAAAGGACTGATAACCAATACTTTTTTACCCTCAAGAGCCTTAGCCCACGGTAATGCAGTTGTATTCTGAGAATAAGGCTGAACCCATGGTGCGGTCATCCCGACTGGAATTATTTCTAAAATTTTCTCTACAAAGTCAGACTCTATATAACTAAAAGCTGTACCCCAGGCTCCTAAGATATCTGTATCAGTCAGTGCATCTTTATAAAGATCAAAAAACTCATGTGCTTCACTAGCATATTTAAAAAAGAAACCAGCGTTGGTATTAATTTCTCTTACTCTTTTTTTCCAGTTCGGCTTAACCTTAAAAATAAAACTATTAAAGTATTGGAGAGAGGAAATTTTTTTGAATTCACCCAAAAATCTTGCTTCTGTTCCACCAAGTCTACCAACCAAAGCGGGTTGGTTCTTCAAAATCAAATTATAAATCGAACTATCAGCAATTTCACCGTTGATTCTTCGCGCTACTTTATTTGATCTATACCAATCCCACAATGGCCAGCGAACAGCCAACTCATGTTTTATTCCAAAAGCTAAAAATCTATGTTTCATGCTGATAGCCCATAAAACTTTAGTGCTTGACTCTTAATTAAATTATAATCCAAATGTTTTTTTGCGCTAATTAAATTTAGAATTCTTTTTTGATTTAAATCAATACCATCATAATTTGATGTCAGCGCATTAAGTATTTCTGTAGATGTTGGTTCAATAATTGAACCAGAAAATCCCAAATGTATCCATTCATTTGCACAGGAGGTGTTGCTTTGAATCGGATAAGCGCCAAGACATAAAGCCTCTAAAAAAGATGTGCTAATGCCATCACTTTTTGATGCCCCAATGTAAATTCTAGCTTTAGATAAATAGGACAAAAGTAATGATCTTGGAATCTTTTCGCGCACCCTAAAAATACTCACCTGATTAGCAAAGGCATTTTTAAAATTATTGGCTTTCTCTAATAAATCATCAGTTACTGAATAAATAATGACTTTGATTTCCGGCTTAGCAACCAAGTAATCACTTAGTGCATCAATCACTAGCCCCCCTAAACCAAAAACACCTCCGTAACATTTTGCAACTATTAGATTTCTTTCTTCTGAGGGAGTAACATTTAATTCAAAGGTGTGTTCGGTAAAACCACCTGCGTTAGGTATGCATGGTAGAAATTTGCCCATAAAACCCATACTCAAAGCCATCTCATAATCTCTTTGACATTCGGCTGAATATAACTTTGCTATGCTCAAAACTGAACTAATTTTTACTCTATGTTCAGGAAAATTTCTATAAAAAATTATGTCACTCCCATAATTCGTTAGAATCAAGGTATTCCTATCCAGAATAGTTTTTGGTAATGATGCATATAGGTATCCTGCACCTTGTATTTCAATTGCGTGCACATATTTAAAACTATTCGCAGATAAGCAATATCTCAATAATAATTTTTTGATGTCAATTTTAAGCTTTCGAAAAAGAAAGCACAAAATAAAATCAACAAATCCAAGATACTTGAAATAGAAATAAGGTTTTGCCACAGAAAACTTAGCCAGATTCCCAGATTGAAATAATTCAGACAATTCAAAATTAAGGTATTTAAATTTTTTCGAAGGAAACAAAATGAAATCTATTTCTTGATCTTTAAATTGTGATAGCCATCTGGCTAAATGAATGCTATCAAACATTCCAATTACAAGTATTTTTTTACGTTCCATAATTGGATCTACCAAACTTATGAAAGAGTATATTAATAATTGGATTAAAGATTCTAGAAACAGGAAGGAGTAGTATATAAATTATTTCATGCAGTTTAGCCTCTTCAACCCAACCTCTTCTAAATTTAAATGCTTTTATCAAATACATTTTTGAAGGGATTTTGTTATCAAAGTAACTAAGCCTTGCCGCCATGTAATATGCATTTCCCAAAGCCATTTGCTTAAGTTGGTCAGAAATTGTATTTGCAGCTATAAAACTCTCCACTACTTCAATCCGCTCCTTGGCCATTTTTAATCCCCTTTTACTAACTGAGGTGGAATGAACATGGTGGCGCCATTGTGCTAACACTTCTGGCCGGTGCCTTAATTCACCTAACCGGCTTAAACGTAACCAAAAATCATAGTCCCCAACAAAGGTCCATTTAGGGTTTCTTCCATTCAACTTTAAAGCAGCCGATTTACGGAAAATTACTCCAGGTCCTGGCAAAGTTACACACCGACCAATCAGAAGCTCATCACTATAACTTGGAACATGCATAGTTTTAATAACTTTACCGCTGGCATCAATCATCTGCCAATCAGGATAAATGGCCATTAGATTGGCATCTTTTTCAAAAGCTTCAAACACATTTAAAAATAGTTTCTCAGAAAGCAGAGGGTCATCAGCACTTACCACCAGCAGTAAATCACCTGTTGCTTCTTTGAAGCCAAGAGAAACTGAATCAGATTCTCCTGAATTACCCTTATTAATAATACGAATCACTTTTTCGTATTTATTTAGTATTTCTAAAGTTTTATCTGTTGAACCATCATTTAAAACTATATACTCAAAATCTACTCCGCTGCAATATTTTAAAACTGATTCAATTGTTTCTTCAATATATTCAGCCCCATTATAAACGGCAGTTATAACGGTTAACTTGGACTTAAACATGAAAATAACCTACCATTAAGGGGTGACAGATATAGCCATTATTGGTACGCAAGGCATGCTTGGATCCGCAGTAAGCCGATATCTTTCAGAAAAAAAATTTCGCATTTTAGAAATAAATAGCAGTGGGATAACACAAGGTAATAACCAAGTAGCAAAATTTGATATTACTCAAGATAATGTGGATAAGTTAGAGAAATATCTATCAGGCATCGATTTTGTTGTTAATTGTGCAGGCTTAATTAAGCACAAAATTAATGAGAAAAGTTTAACTTCACTTAGTGATCTAATAAAAATTAATTCGATATTTCCGTTTGAGCTAAGTAAATTATCACATAAACTAAATTTTAAAGTTATTCAACCAGCAACAGATTGCGTTTACTCTGGGTTAAAAGGTAATTACTCAGAGTCTGATACAAGAGATCCAGTAGATTTATATGGTTATTCGAAAGTTTTGGGTGAGCATATTGACATGAATTTACTTACCCTTCGTTGCTCATTGATTGGTAGGGAATTAAGTACAAAGCTCGAGTTTCTAGAGTGGGTTTTAAGTCATAGCCCAGAAAAATCACTTAAGGGGTTTACTAACCATCATTGGAATGGGATAACCACACTTGCTTTTGCAAAAATGGTTTGTGGGTTGATCGATGGTAAGAAATTTACTCCAGGAACGTTTCATGTATTACCAAATGATTCAGTATCTAAATTTGAATTAGCAAAAGCAATTTCAATTAATTTTGGAGTGACTGATACGGAAATTACCCCAATCGAAAGTCCAATGCCAATAAACAGGACTTTGGCAACAATCTTTGAGCAATTTAACAGTGAACTATGGAAAGCAGCTGGGTATAATAAAGTCCCTACAATCTCTGAAATGGTGAAGGAGTACTCACTTTGGGTTTAAACTGCTTGATACCGCCCAAAAGTCAAACTAATGTCTAAACTGTCGAAATCTTCAATTGTAACAATTACTGGCGGGACCGGCTCTTTCGGATCCACCATGGTTAGACATCTAATTAGCAAAGATATATCCGAAATTCGAATTTTTAGTAGAGATGAAAACAAACAAGATATTCTAAGGAATGAACTAAAAGATTCTAGGGTAAGGTTTTTTATCGGGGATACAAGAGACTTTAGTAGCGTAGAGAAAGTTATTAAAGGTTCAAATTTTGTCTTCCACGCAGCAGCCTTGAAACAGGTTCCTTCATGTGAATTTTTTCCAATGCAAGCAGTAGCTACAAACATTAATGGTAGTGATAATGTAATAAATGCGAGCTATAAATACGAAGTTAGTGGCCTGGTTTGTTTAAGCACAGATAAAGCTGTATACCCTATTAATGCTATGGGAATGTCAAAGGCTTTAATGGAAAAATTAACTCAGTCTTACGCTAGAAATAACTTTGAGAACAAAACAAAAGTTTCTATAACCAGATACGGCAATGTAATGATGTCAAGAGGATCTGTTATCCCACTATTTATTGACCAAATAATTCAAGGAAAAAAAGTTACTGTAACCGATAAAGAGATGACAAGATTCATGATGTCATTAAGTGAATCAGTTGAATTGGTGCTTCACGCCTTTGAAAACGCAGATTCAGGTGATCTATTCGTAAAAAAAGCCCCAGGTTGTACAGTTCAAGTATTAATTGAAGCATTGAGTGAAATATTTAAGAAAAAAACTGAAATACAAACTATTGGTGTTCGCCATGGAGAAAAAATGGCTGAATCTCTTTTGAGTTCCGAAGAAAAAACTCGAGCGACCGAAAGTACTGGCTATTTCAAAGTTCCACTTGATGCTAGAGGCTTGGATTACCAAATTTATTTTGATAAAGGACAAGAATCAAAAGCCTCAAAGGAGCCATACACATCAAGTAATACTCATCAACTTTCAGTTACAGAAACAGTAGATTTAATTGTTAAATTACCAGAGTTTATTAAATACACAGAAAAGTTGAAGCTTTGAAGAAATTAAAGATTACAACCGTAGTCGGTACGCGGCCCGAAATTATTAGAATGTCTGAAATCATAAAGAAATTTGATACTTTTTTCGAACACCGACTGATTCACACAGGACAAAATCCAGACCCGCTACTAAAAGATATTTTTTTCCAAGATTTAGGGGTTAGAGACCCTAATCTTTATTTTGGAGGCGATCACACATCATTAGCTGGCTTCCTAAGTAATTTATTCATCGGTATGGAAAAAGAATTATATGCGTTTAGGCCAGATGCCGTGGTTATATTGGGTGACACCAATTCAGCTCTTTCGGCTATTTTGGCAAAAAGATTTGGAATCCCTGTTTACCATCTTGAAGCTGGTAATAGATCTTTTGACCAAAATGTACCGGAAGAAATCAATCGAAGAATTGTCGATCACACCTCAGATTTTAATTTAGTTTACACGGAATTGGCTAGAAATAATTTAATTGCTGAAGGAATACATCCTCGCAAGATCGCTTTGATAGGCTCACCTTTAAATGAGGTTTTAGAATTTCATAAAGCAAAAATTAGTAAATCGCAAATTTTGAATGCTTTAAATTTAAAAAAATCTGAATATATATTAGTTAGTGCACATCGCCAGGAGAATATAGATTTCAAGGGGCGATTTGATAATTTCATTGAAACATTGAAATTAGTCAGCGCAACTTATAAATTGCCAATTTTAGTATCGACTCACCCAAGAACTAAAAAGCAATTAGATAAAATGAAAATTACCGAACAATCTGAAATTAGGTTCCATGAGCCATTTAATTTTACTGATTATAATAGTTTACAACAAAATGCACTGATTGTTCTTTCCGACAGTGGCACTATAAGTGAAGAATCTGCAATGCTTGGATTTAAAGCATTGACAATTAGAGATTCAATGGAGCGACCAGAAGCTTTAGAGGCAGGCTCAATTGTTATGTCTGGTACAAAGCCTGAAAATGTAATTCAAGCCATGGAGATTGTTTTAAAAACTCATCCAGTCAAAAATTTACCTTCAGAATATTTAATCAACGACACTTCAAGCAGAGTCTTAAATTACATAGTTTCCACAGTAAATCAACACAATTTTTGGAATGCTTTATATAAGGATTAATCACTAATTCAATTATTTCAATAAGTAAGACCTTAGATTTTAAGCGCCGCTCAGGAGTTTTTAGTTAGTAATTGATCATTCTTTTCTGAGGTATACTTAAGGCCTACATCCAGTTATTTGTATGTTACAAATACTTTGCGAGTCTTAATCTCAAATCACCAACAAGACGCGCATCATGTCTTGATAGGTTGATATATGTCATTTAAAGATTTAGGTGTTAACGCTGCGCTTACCAAGGTGTTACATACCTCTGGAATCGAAAAGCCATTCCCAATTCAAAAAGCAACACTGCCTGATGCAATCGCTGGTAAAGATATTTTAGGTCGAGGTCAGACTGGCTCCGGTAAAACTCTTGCCTTTGGTTTGGCATTAATGACCAGACTGGCTGGCAGAACAGCTGCCTCTATGAGACCACTAGCTTTGGTTTTATCTCCAACTAGAGAGCTTGCAATGCAGATCAGCGATGTGATTGCACCTTTATCACGTTCAGTGAATTTAAATTCACAGGTTGTTGCAGGTGGACTTTCTTATTCAAAACAGATTCAAGCCTTAACGCGTGGCGTGCCGATTGTGGTGGCAACCCCTGGCAGATTAATTGATTTAATTAAAAAAAAACATATTAAGTTAGATGATGTTGAGATAACTGTTTTAGATGAGGCAGATCAGATGGCAGATATGGGATTTTTGCCAGATGTTAAACGGATATTAGATCTAACTAAGCCTGGTGGTCAGCGAATGCTATTTAGTGCGACATTGGATAAGGATGTTGACTCACTAGTTAAGAAGTACTTAAAAAATCCTGTTACCCACTCACTTGCTAATGAGAAGTCAACTGCTGGGAATATGACCCAT
>Ga0214923_10002940_pt1 | contig 21944 bp, 24 predicted proteins | sample LL1510_MetaG_FD_177993 | JGI IMG/M metagenome (GOLD analysis project Ga0214923, IMG submission 177993) | Freshwater microbial communities from Lake Lanier, Atlanta, Georgia, United States - LL-1510 | ecosystem: Environmental > Aquatic > Freshwater > Lake | place: USA: Georgia | collected...
TTTTATTGCTAATTTATCATTATATAATAAATAGTAAAAATACAATGCTTTATCCCAACCGCTAACTATTTTATTAAACGCTATATTTGATAATAAAAATCCTTCTTCAATACAATTAATATAATTAAATTGGGCTATAATCAAGTTCGGATAAGTTGTATCATAAAATTCTTTATTGTCATTATAATATTGTTCTTTTTCATCATCAATAATGACTACTACATCATATTCTGTTATTGTATTAAGAAAATCTAAATATATAAAATTTGGTTTATGACATATTAGACAAATACACTCTTTCATTATATAAATATTATAATAATATTTCTATATAATTATAATATATTTTATTCAATAATATACAACCCATTCCACATTATTTTCATGGCGTCTTTTGGAGAAAAACAAGGGTTTAACATAAGAAATAACTGTATTTCAGTAATAGCTTCTTGTTTAAATCCATTCATTTCTTGTAAAGTATACCATAAATCTTTACATAAATCATTTTCTCTGAGATAATTACGGTCAATTATATAATATTCTTCGTTTTCATCTTTAAATGATACTTTTGTATTGTTTTTTTCAGTGAAAAGTTCTTCCATTGTAACGACCATTTCTATGCTTGTAATCATTTCATATAATAAATACTTTATTTCATTATCCATTTTATTTTATATGTATATATATATTTTTATCTAATTTTTTAATCTTATATTTTTTATTGATATAATTTTTTTCATAATCTAAAATTCAGGTTCATGTTTTTTAAACAAACATCCTTGTTTTAATAAATTAGGTATATTTGTAATAATATTCGGGTCTTGATAATTCGGTGTATCTAACCATATTTTAATAATACAAAAATTTTTCTTAGGTGAAATGGTAATACCATTAATATGTTTATTTAATTTTGGGTCAACACAAAGGGTTTCTCCACATAATAGATAAAATAAAGTAGTCCATACTTCATATACTTGTTTATTTATTATTTTATAGGAAAAACAACCACCAGTTCTGTTTTTTGGGTCTTCCCACATGGGCGTAATCCCCTCACGCATTACAAAAAGCATACAATTTTTTACTATATTTTCATTAATTTTTTCGTTTAATAATATGACTTTTTCAACTGTATCTATTCCATTCATAATAATAGTATAACTGGATAAATCCCAATTGTTGTTGTTTGGTAAATGATAATATAAATCCCATTTACCATTCAAATTATGGTTTGGGGTAGGAATACTCATTGCATCCATAATGATTACGCCCGTATTGAATATTATTGTTTTGTTTTTATATACTTTTTTATTAGTTTACCACATTTAGCAATTTTATATTTATATATTGTATAGAATGGGAAGAAAATTTACAAGAAAAATGAAAGGTGGAGATGTAGATATTGAAGCAGTTAAATCAACAATTGTTCAATTAAAAGATGATGTTTCAAGAATAACTGCTGATATTGAAACTTTGGGAAAAAATTTAGAATTGAATGTTGTTCCTGAGGTTTTCAATGAAGAAGTCAAAATTGAAAGTGAACAAAGTGAATTACAAGATAAAGCTAAGCAAGTAGTAGATGAATTTAATCAAGAATTAATAAATTATGCTAAACTTATGAAAGAATTAGGGGATAATAATAACGCAATAACAAAAGATGCTAAGGAAATTTTATTAGAAAATATGAAAACAAATAAAGAATTATTAGAAACAGAAGGAATAACAGAAGAATGGCTTAATAGTCTAAAAATTAATGATAATGTACAAATTAATGATAATAATAATGTACAAATTAATGATAATAATGTTCAACAATATCCAATTAAATTCAAAGATTTCAATTTTACAATAGGTGATTTAAAAAAATTAATTGATCATAAATATATTAACAATAAAACCGTACAAAAATATATTGACGCAAAAAAAGGATTTTATACAATTTACAATAACAAAAAAAATTATAATAAAGAAGATTTAATACAAAATTTTGAAAATTTTTTAAATTCTAATAGTGGCAATCTTGGATTATTTGAAAATTTTAATTATACAAAAAGTATAAAAAACAATACTAATGGTTGGACATTTGGAGGTCGTAAAACAAAGAAAAATAAAAGAAAATCAAGAAAAAATAACAAATCAAGAAAATAAATTCATATTATTTTATCAACATAATATAATATGAATAAACCAGTAAGTGAAAATATAAAAGCTGAATACAATAATTTAGTAAAAAATGTAGAAAAATTACAAAAAGATGTAAATGATTTGGATAATTACGTGAATACAATGAATGAAAAATCTGTTTCAAGTGAAACAATAGTTACAGAACCAACAAAAGAAACTCCAATAGAAACAATGCCTGAACCAGTAAAAACAGAAACAGAAACAACCCCTGAACCAGTAACAACAGAAACAGAAACAATAACCCAACCAGTACCAGAAGAAATAATAGAAGTAAAAGAAGAAAAAAAAGAAGAATTATTAGAAGCTTTAACTGATACAAACGAACAACAAACAAAAACAGATGAACAACTTTTACAAGAGCAAAAAGATGAAATGAATGCTAGAAAAACAAATATAGAAGAAGCTTTAACAAAAATGGCTAATAATATTAAAATTACAACTATCTTTACAAGTAAAATAACAGCATGGGAGTTGTTGCATAAAACAAATAATAAATTAGAAGCATATTTATCAACAACATTATTTTATGACATAAAAAGAGACTGGGTAACTTATGGACAACAATTATGGAATCGTCCAGAATATTATTTAAAAGAATTCAAAAACTCATATCATGAATTAAATAAAAACCTCGGAAGAAATGAATATTTTAAAGATATAATGTCAAAATACATAAAAAAAGATGTTAACAATCCAATAGATGTGGCTGACCATATATTTATTAATATCAAAACACAATTAGATGACACATATAATGGAATAATTCAAATGGAAAAGAAAGGTGGTCGCAAAACAAAAAAACAAAGAAAACAAAAGAAACAAAGGAAATCAAAAAGAAAGCAAAGAAAGTCTAACAGAATAAAATAAAAAAATTATATTATAACCAAAGACAGCTATAATATAATAATGACATATAACAACGCCACAACATAATTATTTTTTATCTAATACAACATAATCATGATTTTGCTTTTCTATAATTTTGTAACTATCTTTTTCTAATATAATAAATTCATTACTTTTTAATTCAAATGTGTTTAAATTATTATCCATAATGCGCAATACATAATCGGTATCAAAATTTTTGACATTAAAACTATATTCAAGAGACCTTTTTACAAATGTACAAGATAATAGTTCATTTCCAACCAAATAAGCATTTTTATCAATTTCTATAACAATCGGTTTTTTTACTTCAGGATGGATATATTCAATACTTAAGAATTTCACTTTAGATAACTCACATGGTAATTTATCATATGAATCTGCATCCATATCACATACTTTATAAATATATTTATCATCCATACGCATTGATATCAAACAATCATAAACTTTTCTATCTTTTAATAAAATAGCTTTAGCAGTATTATACCATTCTTCAAAATCACTACAATAATCAATATCAATATTGTTTTTGAAAAAGTAAATGCTATCAATTTCATCATAAGTTTCATCAAATGTAAAAGACAATGTTTTTTTATCATATTCAGTTTGGTCAATATATGAAATAGAAACCCAATTATTATTAAAAGGTTCAATACGGTAACCTAAAGCAAATGACTTTAAATATTCTATACAATAACACGCATATTCTAAAGTCTTATTAACAAAACTATTTTTATCAAAATTATTATTATAAACACTTACAACATCTTGTTTCATTTTGCTATATGTTGTAACAATATCCAATGATACCAAGTTATAATCAATATCTGTAATAAAAGAATAAATGAATTTAAAAATGCTATAAACCAATAGAGATATAAAATTTAAAATTTCGTTAATTGAATCAAAAACTGAACCTACTCCGTAACCACTATACATAATAATTTATAATTATAATAAAATATATAATAAGTTATATTTAATTCAATTTTTTATATTTATATTTTATCATATGGAAGAAAAACTAACAAAACCAAAAAAATATGAAAAAGGTTTATTCATTTTTCATAGAGATTTTCGGTTGAATGATAATATAGGTTTATTAAACGCATGTTCTCAATGTAAAGAATTATATTTATGTTTTATCTTTACTCCAGACCAAGTAGGAAAAACAAATTCATATCGTTCATTAAACGCAATTCAATTTATGATAGAAAGTTTAGACGAATTAAAAAACGAAATAAAAAAACAAGGCGGAGAACTTTTGATTTTTTATGGAAAACAAACAAAAATTATAGAACAATTTATTCAAAAACAAATACAAGCAGTATTTTTTAATAAAGATTATACACCATATGCTGTAGAACGCGATGCCGATACAGAAACGCTTTGTAAAAAAAATAATATAGATTGTAATATGTTCTCGGATTATTATTTATTTGAACCAGGAACAATAAAAAGTGGCGGCAAAGATGTTTATAAAAAATATACGCCATTTTATGATGCTGTTATCAATATAAAAATAAATCAACCAATGAGAGAACATGTAAAAAATCTATCAAAAAATATACCGAAAATGGAGAACTTAATTACATTGGATAAAGCATATAAATTATTTACAAAAGAAAATCCCACCATTTTAGTAAATGGAGGAAGGACTGAAGCATTGAAGAAGTTGAAAACAGCATTGACTGAACAAAAAAAATATGATGAAACACGAGATTATTTTATCAATAATACAACATTTCTATCATCGTATATTAAATTTGGTTGTGTATCGGTTCGTGAAGTATACAATGCTTTTAAAGATACATATGGTCTTCATCATGGATTGATTAGAGAACTTTTATGGCGTGAATTTTTCGCTCATATCTTGTATGCTTATCCAGAAACAATGGTATCGTCGCATAATTTCAAAAATATAAGATGGCGTAATTCTAAAAGCGATTTTGAAAAATGGCGTAATGGAGAAACAGGATTTCCAACAATAGATGCGTTTATGCGCCAAATGAATGAAACCGGGTTTATGCATAATCGGGGTCGTATGGCGGTTGCTAATTTTTTAACAAAGACACTTTTATTGGATTGGAGATTAGGAGCAAAATATTTCGCCCAAAAATTAACGGATTATGATGTAGCATCAAACCAAGGTAATTGGCAAAGTGTAGCGAGCACAGGTGTATATTCTGGTGCTTATTTTCGTGATATGAACCCATGGATACAATCTAAAAAATTTGATAAAGATGCTGAATTTATAAAAAAATGGATACCAGAATTGAATGAAGTAGAACCCAGAGATATTCATAAATGGGATATAGAATATGAGAACCCAAAATACAAAAACATTAATTACAATAAACCAATGGTAGATTATAATGAACAAAAGAAAAAAATGTTATCGTTGTATAAAAACGCTTGAATAAAACATAAAGCATAATACATATAAAGAATTGTGTATATAATATTATAATCAATGCAGATTTTTGTAAAAACCCTTACTGGTAAAACAATTACTTTGGAAGTTGAATCAAGTGATACAATAGAAAATGTAAAACAAAAAATACAAGATAAAGAGGGAATACCACCTGACCAACAGCGTCTTATATTTGCTGGGAAACAATTAGAAGATGGTAGAACTTTGAATGATTATAATATACAAAAAGAAAGTACCATCCATCTTGTATTACGATTAAGAGGTGGATAGTAAAAATTGAATTTATAATATAATATTTTATTTTGTTATATTATAAACAAACAATGGACGAAGTAATGAAAATAATATACGAAAATAATGATAAAAAAAATAAAAAGTTACCAGTTTTAAAAGAAGATATTATTAATTATATAAAAACATATACAGGTGAAATAAAAATACGTAATGGTGTTTATATGAGACAAATTCCAAAAAATGATGAACGATATTCTATGTTGAAAAAAAAACCGCTAATAAAGCAATACAGAAATAGTACAACTGATAATAATAAGAAAGGGTTTGCTTGGTGGAAAGTGAATGATAAATTTATGATGATTACAGTTTATAATAATAAAAAAAATTATGATTTTAATGGTGCGAACGACACATTCCTATATCAATATTTTTATAATGGTTATTTTATTACTAGTAAAATAATTTGATTTTACTTTCTTCTACCATTACTATTGTATAATTCAGGGCGATATATTTTATAACAACGCATTAACCAAAAATCAATATCATTATTCCAACTATCGTCATTATACCGACAAATCCAATTGGGTTTATCAAAGTCAAAATTTTCTTTTATTGTTAGAAGTATTTTTCTATTTTTTTTATTATTTTCATTTTTTTTATTATTTTCGTTTTTTTCATTTTCATTATAAAGACTATGCCATTGTGATATATATTCTACTGGTTTTTTTATGATTATACAATGACTATGTTCGCTTTGTTTCAATAAACGATAACAAATATTTTGGGGAAGATACCAACGCATATCATGAGAATTGATAGTATCAATTTGTTCATCAAAGGTTTCAGCTAATTTCCATAGTTGTAAGTCGTTTTGTAAATCAATTAAACAAATTATAACATTTAATTCAGGATGATTTGATAAATAATCCAAATTTTCTTTTAATTTACCAGCGGAATTTTTATGTTCAGGTGGTAAACAACAAAATATATTATATCCAAGTTGTGTCATTGTTTCAACATTAACCCCTTGTAATCCTTCAAAATGATTATCTCCATCTCCTGCTGTTAACATCATATTTTTTAATTGAACATATTTGAATTTGTCTGGTATTTTGAGTGTTTCATTTGTTGTAAAATCAAGAACATTATTTGGGTACATCTTTTATTATATTGTTTATGTTTATATTCTTAAAAAGCATAAAATCAATTCAATTTTTTCATTATAGAAAAATATAATGGAAAATGTAATAAAAATTATTTTTATAATATATATATATAATTCTATTATGAGTAGCAATGTTGATAAATTAAAAAAAAAATTTGTTAGAAATATAATAACAGACAATACAACATTAGAAAATACAGCACATTTCAATCATTTATTAAGTTGTATCAATATTGATAAAAAAATTAATGAAATTATGATGAATCGCGTAACTTTAATTCAAACAGCTTGGCGACTTAGAAAATTAATTGGTAAGAAATTATTGAACAAAGATGAAGTTTCTTCTATCGCAATAGACACAATGTCAAAATTTAATATTATTCCGTATAATGAATTTCAATGGTTAAAAAAAGTGATATCTATTGCTGAAAATTTAAATATATGTGTTTCAATTTCATCTGCGAAAAAACAGCATTTTGGTTTTCCACTTATCTATGTAAATAAACATTTTGAATTAACTACTGGATATATGCGGAATGAGATTATAGGGAAAAATTGTAAATTTTTACAACCATCTATTCCGATATTAAAAGAAGAAACGCAATATAAGTTATTATCAGCTTGCTTATCACAAGCAATTCCAACAAGTGTTATTATTACCAATGTTAAAAAAAATGGAACACCATTTTATAATTTACTCTCTTTGAAACCTGTTATTGATGCTGATAATAAGTATTTGTATAATGTAGGCATACAAACCGAAATAACAACTGAACCATTCAAACAAGCCGATGTAATAAATATTATAGATGTAATAAATTTATTTTCACATTATGAATTATACGATATAACTGGTTGATAAAAACATTTTATAATTTTATGTAAAGAAAAGCTTTACATAAAAAATGAAGGGATATTAGGGAAACATTAGTTTTCCCATATTAGATATCTAAAGAAATTGTATTTTTATCAGAGCGTTGTTTTCTACGGCTGCGTTTTGGCATATTATTATTTTGCATGTCTTTCAAAGAAGTAATAGATATCATAGAATCATCTTCATTATTTACAGAACTATCGTGAATATTAACATTTCTTGTTTTTAAACCAGATAAAATATTATCAATATCACTACTTTGTGGTCCACGCATTTCAGGTCTAAATGAGTTTTGAGGAGCCATAGGAGGTCTCATGCTTCGTTCTTGTTGCGACATATCTTGATAAGAATTATTAATATCAACACCTTGTTCTCTAAACATAGCACCGCGTGCGGCATTAATGTCTTGACGATTTCCAGGGTTTTCAGTATATGTCATACCTGGACGCATAGGAGGTGATTGACCTTTTGTTTCAACAGGGGCTGGTGGTGGCGGTCCACGCGGTTTATTTGCTTGTTCTTGCATCATATTATTAGCAAAAGCAAAACCAGGTGATTGTTGAGACATACTATTTACAGTTGCGTTTGTAAATGCTCTCATCAATTCAGGACTTTGTCTAATTACATCATTAAATCCAGGTGTAGCAGTAGATAATGCTTTATTTGTAAAATTCACAACAGCAGCACTAAATCCTAAACGTAATAATAACGATAATTCAGGAGCCATTTTTCCACCCTTGTACTTCTCGTGTAATTCTGAAAAAATCTCTTCATAACTATCAATATCTTCACTAACTTGTTCTCCCCAACCATCTAAATTAATATCAAATGGATTGAATGCGGCATTTGCGTATTCTACTGAATTTACAAAAGTCATAAACCACCATCCTTGTAGTTTAATACTATCTTTTTTACGTTTATCTTCCAATGATGTTTCGTATTCATCTTCAACTTCTTCATATGAAGAATCCATATTGAAATGAGATGAATTTTTTATTAACCCTTTTTCATACCATTCTTCCAATTTTTTAATCATTAAACGCTTCTTTCTTCTACGTTCTCTATCAGTCATATTAGAATTACCGAGGCCTTTATCACCGCCGATTGGTATTTCATTCATTTTTACAAAGCCATCCCAAGTTTTAGTATTACCAATACTTTCAGCTGTAGATTGTCCTAATTTTGAATCATTGTATTCATTATCCAAATTAACCGATTTAGCATTTTGTGAAGTTTCAGAACTACCTAAACCAAATAAATTGGCTGCTAAACCACTTAATGATTTTGTTTCACCTGAAGAAGTAGATACCGATTTTGTACCACCTGTGCCTGAAAGTTCATTCAATTCATTTTCTAAATTATCTAAATCTCCTAATTCAATATTTATATTTCCAGATGACGACTTCTTTTTATCATTCATCAATAATTCAATACCTGGTCCAAAATTTACTGAAGAACTACGATTAGAATTATCATCAAAATTTAAAGAAATTGGTTCTAAATCATTTAATCCAATATCAATCACTTCCATTTTATCTTATGTTAAATATACAATTTTTATTTTTAAGTTCTACGCAATGAATAATATATTTTCAACTATAAATAGCTAAAATATTTCTTGAATTAGGTTGACGTGCATAATTACTTTTATCATAATCAAAAGTAGCAAAACAACGAATTAAAAAACGGTCTTTACCATCATAATTCGGTTTAAATGGAGACCTACCATGAACAGCACGACGATTATCAACGAATACAATTTCACCTTGTTTTAGATTATGACTAATGCGATGTTTGTAATAGATATCAACTATTTTTTTTATCATAATATTTGATTCCTCATTTACCCCAGTCATTAAATCTTGGTCAAATAATAATGTATTTACGCCATTTGTTTCATTAATTATGGAAAAAGGCCCGCGTATATCACCTTCTATAAAATCAACACCATTTATTTTGAACGATAAGTCTACACCACAATTCCAAAGAGGTTGCTTCAATAGTTGTAGTTCTTCATTAGTAACATTATCAATTATTGTTTGTATAGGTAAAATATGTGTTAATGCGTTTTTATCACCGCGTAAACAAGATAGGCTCAATATATCAGGACGTAATTTGGAAAAAGCTTGCTCAGTATGTATTTCTAATTCAACATTACTACTAACACTTGTTTGATTATTCGCCATTGTTTGTATTGGTATTATGTCTTGAAAAAGACGCCCATATCCTTCTGCTTCATATGAAACCATTTCAGCAATAGAACTTAATAATATACCTTGTATTCTTGCTAAAATTGTTGTTTCACCAATTTTACAATTATTGGAAGACGGAGTATTTGGTAATTTTTCATTTACAATTGGAATATTTTTTATTAATAAAAATCCAGTAGAACTCCCATTCATAGAAAAATCATATAACTTTTTCTTCAAATTTTCAGGTAACTGATAAGATAATAATTTACATTGTCTACAAAATATTTCAGGATTTTCTGATGGACTAACGATAATTTTTTCAGCCATATTTAATAATAATTGAATTTCTTTATTAGATAATTCAATAACATAATCACTTTCCTTATAAAAATTCATTCATATATAATATTGAATGAATATTTTTTATTATTTTTTATCTATTATATATTGTAAAATAAAAATCTAAAAAATACCTAATTCCTTTCTACAATTCATATAATAATAATATAATTTATTAAGATATTCATCTTGAATAACGCATTTATTTAAACAATAAGATTTCCAGACAAAAATACATGCTTCATAGCATTTTCTATAATTTTTGTTATTATAACTATTTGTAATAAAATTATAAATAGGTGCTTCTGGATTTTCATATGTATATTTATAATTTGTAATCATTTGGTTATAATCACCATAATAATGTTCAAATAGTTCAGGGTTTTCAAAATAAACAGGACTATATAATTGTTCATCCGCGTGACCATAACCTTTGTATAAGTAATCTAAAAATTTATTTTCAATTAAATCACATACTTTAAACATATATTCCGAACTACCTGTAAAAAAACCACTACACATACTACAACGACCCCATTTAAAATATTCATTATTATTATTAATAAGTTCTTGTGGTATATAATCTATGTAACAAGTAGAAAATTTATATCTTTTTACAGAAAGCGCTTCATCTAATTTTACCAAATTAGAATAACCCATTCGTTCAATACAAAAATTTATCCAAGCAAAATGACTAGATTTAAACGTGTTTCTCTTAATAGTTTCTTTTAACATTATATAGCGAGACATACAAAATAAATAATAACTAGCTGTATTTCTGTTATCAAAATAATATGGTTTTTCTATTCGGTTATTCAATATTATTTTACGATAATCATTGAAATTTTCATTTAATTTGTAATTATTTTTTGTAAATCTAAAATCATCAAAATTACATATGATATATTCAGTTTTATCCTTTAAATATTCAGGGCGAATTTGTTTAATGGTTTCTATACTATCTTCATCGCAATATATTACCAAATTATATGGTAACGATAAAGTTGATATAGAATGACTAAAATAATATTTTGGGTCGCGTTTATTAATTTCATCACTAGCATCATAACATGTCGTTAAATTAAAATAAGCTGTTACAAGAGTCCAGTTTTTATTATTATTTTTTTCAAAATCAATATTTTTATTCATATTAATAATGCCTGTGCCAGACCAATGACCGAGTGAAGTAACATCATATCGTTCATCGTAATTAATTTTATACCAAAATTTGTCTCTCATTTCTTTGAAATACCAAATATCATCACAGATAATAAATCCGTTATAATCAATAGATTTTAAAAAATTATACATATCTAATTCCATATTTCCATTATGTGGGTCAACATCCATAAAAATAAATGGTGAAGATAAAATAATATCCTTCCATTTTTCTCTACCATCATTCTCAAATAAATTATCATAAAAGAAATGAATATTATTTACTGATTTTATATTTTGTCTTACATTATCTACAATATCAAAAGAATAAATTGTATTTGTTTTATTATATGATAATGCGAGCGATGAATATCCTCTATGAGAACCTATATCTATAATATTACTATTATTAAATAATGTTGAAAAATATGATAATAAACGATAATGCTCTTTACCAGTTGAACCAAAAAATTCTATTTTATCTTCATCTTCAACAATATTATCAAATGTTTTATCAAAGTTCAAGTTATCAATATTATTTTTATCAAATGTTAAAATCTTCATTTTCGCTTATAATACAATCTAATAACGAATATTTATATTTTTTTATTTATACATTATATTCTATAACCATTTTTATGTAAATACCAAATTCCTTGTAAAAAACAATCGGCCAAATCGTCTTTCTTTTTTGTTTCTAAAACATGTTTCCACTTTTTAAAATCCACATTTTTTTCCAATATTTGAGAACATTTTGTAACCCCATCTATTTTGTGTTTTTTATAGATTTTACTTTGCGTTTTTTCTTTGTTTTCTTTAGTTTCTGATACAGTATTTTCTATTAAAACATTTTCTAATTTTTCTTCGGTTTCAAATGAGCGAAGTTTATTTGACGATGAAATAAATTCAATAGTAATATCATTATTTATCATAATAAAATATTGCGCTAACATGCCTTGTATTGTTTTCATGCGATTTGCGATTGGTGATATTTGGTTTTCTATTATTACATGAGTTATATCTTGAATTCCTGTAATTTGGTTTAATAATGTTTTCATATTTTTCCCTATTATAATTAAATCTGTATCATTTGCTGATTTCTTTTTTTTATTTAATATCGGAATAAAACATTTTTCTTTATAAAAATTGTTTATTTTATCTAATAAATCTTGTTTTCTGAGGTTCTCACAATCATTAAATATTTTTAATTTATTATAAGTGGTTTTTAATTCGTCTACTTTCATTTTATTGAAAAAAGAAGGTAAAGTTTCTTTGGAAGGAATGATAAATTCAGTGTTATTTTTTGCGTGTTTCTCACAAAAGTATTGTGTATTTTTAGAAAACTTTGCTATTTTTCCGCATATTTTAGCAGGTATTTTTTTATTTTTTGGTTTTAAATTACAAGAACAAACATTTTTTTCAGTTTCTTCTTTTTCCATTAAATTTAGAACATTCCAATCATAAATAATAGGTTGAGAACTTGGTTCTAAATTAAAAATACAATAAGCCATATTTTTAATTCCTATATCAAAACTTATTAATTTCATATTATGATTTATATGTTAAAATAAATTATATATTTATTTTATACGAATATATTATAAGAATTTAACATGAATAAATTGATAAATACATATAATATTTTTATACTTATCTTTATAGCGTTAACAGTAATATTTCCAAATATTATTGTAAATAATACTGATAATATTTTAATACGTATTATTTGTGTATTGTTAATCATTTATTATACAAAATTTAATATTTATTATGGTTTATTTATGTGTTTATTTATTATCCTTTTGAATTATAAAAAATCCATTTCTATATTTGAAGGTCTTTCAGGATTACCAAAAATAAAATTACCGCCACCTCCTCCACCGCCACCTAAACCGAAACCGGTTTCGCTACCGAAATTATCAACAATTAAAAAAGATATAGAAAATGTAGGAAAAGACGCAATAAAAAAAATATCAACTATACCAGGGAAAATAGAAAGTGGTGGAAAAGACGCAATACAAAAAATGTCAACTATACCAGGGAAAATAGAAAGTGGCGGAAAAGACGCAATACAAAAAATATCAAAAATATCATTGCCTTTTGGTAAAGAAGGGCCAAGAGGAAAAACAGGTCCACCAGGTCCTCGTGGAAAAGTAGGACCGCCTGGACCAGCTATTTTACCAGTTCTACCAATAATATCAGAAGCGCCAAAACCACATGAAATGCCTGGAACTACAACTACTACAACTACAACTACTACAACACCCTCGTCATTTTTAGTAGAACCCAAAAAAAAACCAATCAATTGTAACCAATGTTTGGTAAATTCACAAATAAAAAAACCGATTCAAAGAGAAAATAATAATGCTGATTTATTATTTAAATTTGCCAAAATAGCAGAACCAGGATATTATCAAAGCAATCTTACGATAAATAATATGGAGCAAATTAATGTATCATATACATCTAATACAGGAAAGATACCTTTAAATTATAGTTTCGCAAATTTTAATGAATTTAGGAGTTTTTTACTAGCAAAAGGTTATGATAAATATATTCAAAGTAATATTCAACCGCATTCTTCTACAATTGAACAGTTTTCTTTATACAGTAGCGTTTATAATTAATTATAATATGAAATATATATTTCTATATTATAATAATGAATAAATTAATAAATAGATACAACATTTTTATATTTATCTTGATACTATTAACAATATTGTTTCCAAAAATGATTATTGAAAACATGAATAATATTTTAATACGTATTATTTGTGTATTATTAATTATTTATTATACAAAATATAATATTTATTATGGTTTAGGAATGTGTTTATTTATTATTCTTTTAAATTATAAAAAATCAACGATTATATTTGAAGGTTATACTAATAAACAAGTAAATGATAAAATAAAAGCGGCTGTAGACGAAGAAGACGTAAAAATACAAAAACAATTGAAAGAAATACAATTAACACCAGGACCTAAAGGAGATACTGGTCCAATTGGACAAAAAGGAGATATAGGACCAAAAGGAGATACTGGTCCAATTGGACCAAAAGGAGATATAGGACCAAAAGGAGATATAGGACCAAAAGGAGATATAGGACCAACTGGTCCTATGCGAATCATGCGACATGATACATCTTATAATAATATTAGTGGAACTGGTTCTTACGAAAATAATATGATAAACGAACCCGATAAAGGAAATACATATCAAACAATCCAAGGTTTTGAAACGCTTACAGAAAAGTTTTCATTGTATGGTAGTACTTATAATTAAATAAAAATAATAAAATATTTTATAATAATTATAACAATATATTATAAAATGAATAAGTTAGTAAACAAACCCAATATTTTCTTATTTATATTGATATTATTAACAATATTATTTCCGAAAATAATTATATCCAATATAAATACAATTCTATTTCGCATTTTCAGTATTTTTTTAATTGTTTATTACACGAAATATAATATTTATTATGGTTTAGTTATGTGTTTATATGTTATTTTTCTCAATTACAAAAAATTCAATAATAGAGAAACTTTTGATAGCAATAATGCTTTTAACTTTATTGAAATAAAAGTAAAAGAAGAAGTAGCTAGACAAATTGATAAAGTAAAACAAGGTCCAACAGGTCCTACTGGAAAAGAAGGTCCAACTGGACCAACAGGTAATAAAGGTAGTACTGGGCCAACTGGTGAAGCAGGTATAATGGGGTTACAAGGTCCTACTGGTCCAATAGGAGAAACCGGACCACCATTTATAGAAAAATCTACTCCAAAATAATTTAATCTATTTCTTCTATTTTTGGTTCAAAATCGTCATTTTCAGGTTCAGAAGTTTTTGTTGTTTCTGATTGTTTATTCATAGTATCATTTTTACTAATAATAGTCATAAATATTTTTTCAAATTCATTTTGTTTTTCTTGATATTCATCTTTATTATATGTTGATTTATTTAACCATTCTTCAATTTCATCTAATTTATTAATTAACATTTTTCTATCTTCTTCAATAATTTTTTCTTTATCGTCTTTAATACTACTACGCATTTGATAAATATAAGCCTCCAAATTATTTTTGGCTTCTACTTTTTCTTTAATCTCATTATCTTCATTTTTATATCTTTCAGCTTCTTCAACCATTCTATCAATTTCTTCTTTTGTTAATCTACCCTTATCATTGGTAATAACAATTTTATTAGATTTACCAGTAGATTTTTCCGAAGCAGAAACATTCAAAATACCATTTGAATCAATATCAAAAACTACTTCTATTTGTGGAATGCCTCTAGGCATTGGTGGTATTCCATCCAATTGAAATCTTCCTAATAAAGTATTATCTTTGGTTAATGCTCTTTCACCTTCAAATACCTGTATTAATACACCAGGTTGATTATCAGCATAAGTTGAAAAAATTTGTGATTTTTTGGCTGGAATAGTAGTATTTCTATTTATAATCTTAGTCATAACTCCACCAGATGTTTCTAATCCCAGACTCAAAGGACAAACATCCAATAATAATAGCTCTGATATTTTCTGGTCTTTAGAACCAGTTAAAATAGCGGCTTGAACCGCAGCACCATAAGCGACACATTCATCAGGATTAATTGATTTACATAATTCTTTTCCATTGAAAAAGTCTGATAATAATTGTTGAATTTTTGGAATTCTTGTACTACCGCCGACTAAAACAATTTCATTAATATCATTTTTGGATAACTTGGAATCTCGTAATACTTGTTCAACAGGGGCCATTGTTTTTCTAAATAAATCTTCACAAATATTTTCAAATTTGGCTCGCGTAATAGTAGTATTGAAATCAATACCTTCAAATAAACTATCAATTTCAATGGTTGATACTGTGGAAGATGATAAATTACGTTTAGCATTTTCACAAGCAGTTCTCAATCTTCTTAATGAGCGTTTACTTTCTGTCAAATCTTTTTTATGTTTTCTTTTAAATTCTTCTACAAAATATTCTACTAATCTGGTATCAAAATCTTCACCTCCTAAATGGGTGTCGCCAGCAGTAGCTTTCACTTCAAAAATGGTGTCTTCAATCGCTAAAATAGACACGTCAAATGTTCCCACATTTGTTGTTAGTATAGCAATATTTAATTTGCTATTTCTCATATTTTCACATGAGGTCAGACTATATCTTATTTAATTATTTATAATATTATTTTTATTCAATTCAATTTATAAATGTTAAAATTTCTTTTATCATTTGTTTCCAATTATTTGGTGTTATGAAGAAATATTTTTTAAATTCATTTTCATTATTATTTATATATTGATTAACAGCATTTAATTTTTCATCCCATAATCCACTATCTACTTGATTTTTATGCCATATATGAAAATCCTTAATTTCAATTAATATATTTTTTATTTGAAAATCAACCCTGTATTTATGTTTTTTGTTATTAAATATATATTCTATAGAAGGACCATTTTTTACAATCAACAAATTAGAAGCACACCAATTTATAAATTTTAATTCTAATTTAGATTGATATGTAATAATATCATTATTAATATTTTTGATTGGTCTTATTTTAAAAGTGCGATTACATAATTTACACTCAGAACACAAAATTTTATAACAATTTTTAAAACTTTCTAATGATTTACAACGCCATTCTTTTTCACAATTATCACATTTAATGATAGGTTGATTCGCTTTGAATATAGTGTTTGTTTTTTTATCATAAATAACATATGAAAATTTCATTTGGTTATTTACTTTATAAATAGGCCAATAATCATAATTCTCAATATATTTCATATTGCCATTACAAAAACTAATTATATTTGGTTTTATTCGGTTATAATCATTCTCTGTTAAGTGTGATAAAAAATAAGAGTTTTTATATTGTTCAGGGTAATTTTCAAATTCTTTTTTTGAATTTTCATATATTTCTTTTAGCGTTATTTGCATAATTTCTTCTTTCGTTTTTATAGGATGTTTTTTACTATTCAAATTAATATTGTTACATTGGAAACATTGTCCTTTACATTGTCTAATTTTTCGTAGTATTTGTGTAGAACCACAGCTATTAATATTTTGACAATTTAAACATTTATAATAAAATATAAAATTTGTTTTTTTTATAATTTTAATACCATTAATATAAACATGCCAAATATTATTTTTAACTGACGAAAATTTACTAGTTTCAAATGCTAACGATTTCGTTTCAATATTAATAGTAGCGTTATCATCTTTATTTTTAATTTCAGTAATGGAATCCAAAATGTTCTTTCTAACTATTTCTTCAGGAACAACAATTTCATTTTTCATATAATGATAAATGATGTAACTTTTAATTTATTTTTTGAATTGAATTTATTATAATATTATTTTTATTAAACTCTGGCATTCGTGGGTTTATTAAAACCTAGTCGTTGAACCTTTTTCTTATATTTATTTTTTGTTATTATTTATAAATATAACTATAAAATAAATACTTAGAAACTTGGCTGCTGATTGTCCAATCTTTTACCTTTTTCAAACCCTCACACTTATATTTTCATATTATGTTGTGGTAGGAAAAGCTTAAGGAGTTTCCAGCAATTAACCAGATTCCATCTAGTATGTATTTAACATACTAAAATGGGTGGGTTTGATACCACAGGAAGCAGAACTTTACCTCCACAATCAAAGATTAAAACATTTCGTTCTTTTTCATCTTTCTTATCTAAACCATAAGCAATTGCTGCTGCTGTTGGTTCATTAATAATACGTAAAACATTCAACCCAGCAATGGTGCCAGCATCTTTAGTAGCTTGTCTTTGTGAATCATTAAAATAAGCAGGAACAGTAATAACCGCATCTGTTACCTCATTTCCCAAATATGCTTCGGCTATTTCTTTCATTTTTGATAAAACCATTGAACTAATCTCTTCTGGAGCAAATACCTTGGTTTCTCCTTTATAGTCAACTTCAATATATGGTTTATTTTCTTTATCAATGACTTTATATGTAAAATGCTTCATATCAGATTGAACGGTTGGGTCATTGAATTTTTGTCCTATTAGACGCTTGGCATCAAATACAGTATTATTTGGATTTTGAGAAACCGATGATTTAGCTGCGTCGCCAATCAATCGCTCTTCTGTTGTAAAAGATACATAAGAAGGAGTTGTTCTATTTCCTTGGTCATTAGCAATAATTTCAACATGATCATTTTGCCATACACCAACACAAGAATAAGTAGTACCTAAATCTATGCCTATAGCAGTAGTCATAAATAATATTCTTAATGCTTATTTTTTATATAATTTTATAAAATAATATTTATAGTTGTAAAATAAATATTATTTCATTATATTGGTTATGAATGTGTTTTACATTTTCTTTAAGATTTCTTCTTGAGTTATCACTGGTGAGATTTTACGTGAATTCAATTGTTCTCTAGATAAATATAAATTTTTTAAATCACTGGAAGCATAACCGAATGGTTTACTATTATCTAAAAATGAATCAAATAAATAAGGGGAAGTATTATCAAACATTTTTTCAGAATTATTTAATGGGGTTCCTGTATATCGTTTATAATATCCAGCATCATTAGATGCTTCACGAAAATTGACTTCCATAATATGTTTGGAATTTTCGGTTAAGTATTTTCTATATTGCCAATTAGAAACAATATTGTTTTGTTTAATTAATTCATTATTTATAACTGCTTCAGGTTGATATGAAGCTGTAATTGAACGACCATCACTCATTAGAGGTGGAAATTCTGGATACTTATTATTTGTATTATATCCTAAAGAAGATTTTGGTATGGTTTCTTTAATTATAGGATAAGCACAATCCAAATTTTCAAAATTTTTTGAGAACATTTTTATATACTATATATTATAAAATTATATTATATAAACTTAATTATTTTCATCTATATTGCTTTCTAATAATTTTAATAATTCTGGCTTTCTCATTTTGCTTGAGTCACTCGTTAGCCCCTTTGATATAACCAATGCTTTTAATTGTAGCAAAGTCATCTTGCGGTATATTTCTTTAATATTTTCTAATTGAGTATGTTCTTCAGTATTTACATTATTATCTAAATGATTGTCTTGAATATCTATTTTTTCAACAATTATATCAGTTGTATCTTCAAGTATTGTAGTATTTAATTCATCATTATTGCTTGTTTCATTTTCAGTTTCATTGTTATCATCATATATTTCAGTTATATTATCGCTTACTTCAATATTATTACCAAATTCAATATTAATGAGTTTAACGCTAGATTGACTACTTGAAATATTATCGGGGTCTTCATCGTGTCTTTCATGTTCTTCACTATCATGTTCTTCGTTTTCACTATCATTTTCTTCACTTTCACTTTCATCTTCTTCATTGTCACTATCATCTTCTTCGCTACTATCATCACTGCTATTATCATCATCGTCAGAAACTACTATTTTATTTTCAACAAGCTGTTTGTTTTGAATATCATTTGCGGTTAAATTAATAATTTCATCATGGTCATTCATATGAAATTGAGGTTGAGAGAACACTGCCGATTTAACATAAGTAATCTCTTTTACAATATTATTAATGATTTCAAACATAGTATCATTTTTATGTTCTAAAGATACAATCTGCTGTTTGAAATGAAATACTAATAATAAAATTAGTACAAAAGTAATTCCTAAACTTATAAAAAAGAAGGTATCAATATAATTAAAAATTCCCATTTAGTATTTTTATATATAAAATTATAAAAAAATAAACGAACAAAAAATAATATAAGGTATTATATAATAAATGGATAGACCACGTGTACCAACAACTGTTAATACAAATGTTTTAAATAATTCAAATATTCTTCCTACAAGTAGTATTTTTAATAATAAGAACTATATTATTATATTATTACTGATTTTATTGATTTTATCATTTTTAGGAATAAATATATTAGCTATGTTTGGAAATTTCATACAAACGATTGTTAATATTTTCGGTCCTTTAGTAACACAAATTTTATCTGTATTTGGTTACACAGCAGGAACATTGATTGATAAATCAGCAGAAGTAGTTACTAATACTGCTAAAACTGGTATTGATATTGCTGGTGGAACAGTAGGGTCTATTGGTGATTTGATGAAAGATGCTAGTCGCCCTGGCGTTGATGATAAAGCAAAACAACAATTAGATAACTCTATTAATTTATCAAAGTTTTCTGAAAAACCGACACCTAAACAACCAGAGGCCGATTCAAGTACAAATCCTATACAAAAACCAATCAGTTCTAATAAAGCAGGATGGTGTTTAGTAGGTGAATATGAAGGTCGCAGAGGTTGTATTCAAGTCGGCCAAGAAGATAAATGTTTATCTGGACAAGTTTATCCTAATCAAAAAATGTGCCTTAATCCAACTTTAACACAAAATTAACAAAATAGATAAAATACAATAAATAAAAATATATAAATAAATAGTGATATTTATTTATATAATGGAACTATGTTATAATGATATAAGTGAAATTGAAAATAATTTTCAAGATTATCAAATAAATTCTCAAGAATACACCGAAAATAATGAATATGACGACAATGAACATTTTCAACAAGTTCCTGAATTATTTGATATTGATTATAATTTACATATTATAGAATGGATACATGAATTTATAATGAATTGTAATTTTGAATTTACTAGGATTGATATGAATACAAACATTATATATAATAATGTTATTGATAGATTAAAAGAAATAACAAACAAATATTTTGAAATTAAAGAAGATATTGATTATCATTCCCTACATTATTTATATAATCCAGAAGATTTTTTTGATGAAATCTTTTATTGTAGGGGTCAAAATAAATTCTGGTTCAAAAAATACAATGAAGCAAAAGAATTATTAGATAAATTTGAATTAATGAGTTATACAATTTATAATTACAATGCTGAAAAAGAATTTGAAAATCAATAACCATATAATGTAAATCCATTATTAGTAGTATTAGAATTATTTGTTGTAATATTACAATTTGTAAAAGTTTTAATTATATTTGTTGGATTTGCTATAATAGTTGTATTTAAATTATTAAAATAATTAGTATAATTTACATCATTTGATAAATTAATTGATGTATTATTTGAATCTTTAATTTGTGTTGTTATAGTAAATGTTAGTTTAATATCGTAAACATAACCTGGTTGCGTATATAAATATAAATTAGAAACCTGTAATAATCCTAAGTAAAGTAGACCTGAATATGTATAATTGCTAGAATATGTAACATTTTTATTTAATGAAATATCATAATATATATTTGAAATATCTGGAATAGATATATTGATTTGATTATCTAAATTTATAGTAGAATTATTATAATAAACTTTTAAATTAATATCTGATACATTAATAATTACATTACTCCATATTTTATTATCAGTTACATTTGTATTTTTTATTGTACTTTTAAAATATATAGA
>Ga0214923_10002941_pt1 | contig 21942 bp, 17 predicted proteins | sample LL1510_MetaG_FD_177993 | JGI IMG/M metagenome (GOLD analysis project Ga0214923, IMG submission 177993) | Freshwater microbial communities from Lake Lanier, Atlanta, Georgia, United States - LL-1510 | ecosystem: Environmental > Aquatic > Freshwater > Lake | place: USA: Georgia | collected...
GTTCGGGTTCGACGGCAAGCCGCCGCGGACGTTCCGCGAACTCGGGTCCGCGATGGGCGTGTGCAAAGAGCGGATTCGGCAGATCCAGACGCGGGCCATGGACAAACTCCGCGACATGGCCGCCGAGGCCAGGCTCGAGCAGACCGTGGGCGACTGGCTGTAGGCTCGCCGTAGTCATATGGCTCAACGCGTCCTGATCCTTGGCGGCGCCGGTGGCATCGGTTCCGCCGTTGGGAGGATCGTCGTGGCGGCCGGTGGGAGGGTCTGCCTGGCCGGCCGTGATGCGACCAAACTCTCGGCGGTCGGTGGCGAACTCGGCATGCCCACCGCCACGGTCGATGCGACCGACCTCGACGCCGTCGATGCCTGCGCCGACCAGGCCGCCGAGGCACTCGGTGGCCTCACGGGAATCGTCAATTGCGTAGGGTCGATCCTGCTCAAGCCGGCCCATCTCACGAGCCCGGCTGAGTGGCACTCGACGCTTGCCCGGAATCTGACGAGTGGTTTCGGCTGCGTGCGTGCGGCGGGGCGGCTCCTCAAGACCGACGGCGGCTCCGTCGTGCTCGTGTCGAGCGCGGCAGCCCGGATCGGCCTCGCCAATCACGAGGCGATCGCAGCCGCGAAGGCCGGTCTCGAGGGGCTGGTGCGGTCGGCGGCGGCCACCTATGCCCGGCAGCGGATCCGGTTCAACGCCGTGGCGCCGGGCCTCGTGCGCACGTCGCTCACGCGTGGGCTCGTCTCCACGGAACTCGCCGAAAAGGCTTCGCTCGCGATGCACCCGCTGGGCCGGCTCGGCGAGCCGGCCGACGTGGCTCGGGCGATCGCGTTTCTGCTCGACCCGGCCCAGGACTGGATCACGGGGCAGGTGCTCGGCGTTGACGGCGGCCTGGCGGACGTGAAAACGCGAGCCTGACCGGACAGCGGCGGCATGGTATCGTTCCCGCCATGCGGAACAGCAACAGACCAGACAGCCGCTTCGGATCCGCGCCGACATTTCGGCTTTGGCTGATGATGGTGCTCGAGTTCGCCATCTGGGGAGCCTGGCTTCCGCTCGTGTGGGGCACCATGGGGAAGGACGGCCTCGCTTTCACCGAGGCCCAGATTGCCTGGGTGGGCAGCACGTTCGCGATCGCCTCGATCGTGGGCATCTTCTTCTCGAGCCAGTTCGCCGACCGCACGTTTGCGGCGGAGAAATTCATGGCCGTGAGCCATCTCGTCGGCGGGCTGGCGATCCTCGCTCTCTACTGGGCCAAGGAGATCGCCGCGTCGACGGGGCTCGGCGTGTTTCCCGTGTTCTTCGGACTGATGCTCGTGCATGCCCTGCTCTACGTCCCCACGATCTCCGTCTCCAACTCGATCGCCTTCACGCACATGCAAAATGCACAGAAGGAGTTCGGCCTCGTGCGCATGGGGGGCACGATCGGCTGGATCCTCGCCGCCTGGCCGCTGTACTTCGTGCTTCAGGGGAAGGAAGGGGCCGCGGCCGTCGCCGCCAGCCGCAACATCTTCCTCGTGTCCGGGATCACGTCGCTCGGGCTGGCGGCCTACAGCCTGTTGCTCCCGCACACGCCGCCCAAGCGGGCGCCGGCGGCCACCGGGGCCGCGGGCTTCGCCTGGCTCAAGGCGGCGGGCTACCTCTCGCACCCCTACCTGCTCGTGCTGTTTCTCGTCACGTTCGTCGATGCGGTGATCCACAACGGCTACTTCGTGATGGCGGGGGGGTTTCTGGGCAGCAAAACCGTGGGCATCAAGCCCGAGTGGATCATGCCCGTGATGAGCATCGGCCAGGTGGCCGAGATCCTCACGATGGCGGTGCTCGGCACCGTGCTCGCCCGGCTGGGCTGGAAGACGACGATGATCCTGGGGATTCTCGGCCATGCGGCCCGGTTCGCCGTGTTCGCCTTCCTGCCGCAGAACCAGACGGTGATCATCCTCGTGCAGGTGCTCCACGGCATCTGTTACGCCTTCTTCTTCGCCACCCTCTACATCTTCATCGACGCCGCCTTCCCGAAGGACGTGCGGGCGAGCGCCCAGAGCCTGTTCAACCTGCTGGTGCTCGGGCTCGGCGACCTGGCCGCCAAGTGGCTCTTCATCCCGCTCCAGGCGAGCCTCACCGCGGCCGATGGGGCCGTCGACTACCGCCGGCTGTTTCTCGTGCCGGCCGTGATGGCGCTTGCCGCCGCCGCCCTGCTCCTCGTGGCGTTCTGGCCGCCGCGCTGGCTGGCGACGGGCGCGGAGGTCGAAGACGACCTCGAGACCGAGCCGCAGCTCGTGACCTGACGTTCGGGCGGCCCCGCGAACAGGGCTTGTTTCAGGGCCTTCCTGCGGTCTTGCGGCGGGTGCCGGCAGTTCCTATTTTTCCCGTCCGGTTGCGGCAGGCACTGCACGCGGCGATGGCACACAGGGAGATCGCGCTGATGTCGTTCACACTCGGGGAACTCGCGACGCACGTCGGCGGCACCGTCACGGGAGATGCCGCAGCGGCCGAGCGTTTGATCGTGGCTGCGACGACGCTCGAGTGCGCGGCGGCCGACGACATCACGCTCGTCGACCATGCCGACAAACTGCACCAGCTCGGCAGGAGCCGGGCCGCGGCCGCGATCGTGCCCCGGGGATCGGGGCCGCTCGATCGACCCTCGGTCGAGGTCGACGACGTGCACGCCGCGTTCGCAGCGGTGATCTTGCTCCTGCGGCCGCCACGGCCGCGCGTGCGGAGCGGCGTCAGCCCGCAGGCTGCCGTCGATCCCACGGCCCGGCTGGCCGCCGACGTCGAGATCCATCCGTTCGCCACGATCGGCGCCGACGTCGAGATCGGCCCGGGATCGACGATCCATTCAGGCGCGAGCCTCGCCGCCGGCTGCCGGGTCGGCGCCGGCACGGAGATTTTCCCCAACGCCGTGCTCTACGAGAACACACGGATCGGCGACCGCTGCATCGTCCATGCCAATGCGGTGATCGGGGCCTACGGCTTCGGCTACAAGCCGGTCGATGGCAGCTACCGGCTCTCGGCCCAGCTCGGCCACGTCGAGATCGCGGACGACTGCGAGATCGGCGCCGGCACGACGATCGACCGCGGCACCTACGGGCCGACGGTGATCGGCGCCGGCTCCAAGCTCGACAACCTGGTGATGATCGCCCACAACGTGCGACTGGGCCGGCATAACATGATCTGCTCGCAGGTGGGTGTGGCCGGCAGCACGACGACCGGCGATTGGGTGGTGATGGCGGGGCAGGTGGGCGTGCGCGACCACGTGCACATCGGCGACCGGGCGATCCTCGGGGCCAGGTCCGGCGTGTCGAACGACATCGAGCCGGGCAAGACCGTGCTCGGGGAGCCGGCGATCGACCTCCGCGACCGCAAGCTGCAGCTGGCCACCATGAGCAAGCGCCCCGAGATGCGGAAGGAACTCAAACAGCTCCACGCGCGGCTCGAGGCGCTGGAGCGCGGTCGCGGCGACGCTGCGGCCGCGGCGGCCTGACGGGAGCCCGGCCTATGGCTGCATTCCCGCTCGATCGGTCCCTCGACGGCGAAACGATCGGCATCCTCGCAGGCTGGGGCCGGTATCCGGTCGTCGTGGCCGAGGCGATCCGCCGCCGCGGCGGGCGGACCGCGATCCTCGAAATCCGCGGCCATGCCGACGCCGACCTCGAGTCGCTCGCCGACGTCTATGGCACCGTGGGTGTGGCGGAGATCGGCGGAGCGGTCGACTTTTTTCGTCGCCATGGCGTCGCCCGGGCAACGATGGCCGGCAAGATCCACAAGACCAAGTTCTTCGCCCGCGGCGCCTGGATCCGTCACCTGCCGGACTGGACGGGCCTGGCGACCTTCTGGCCGCACTTCGTCACCCGGCGGCGCGACAACCGCGACGACTCGCTCCTGAACGCGATCGCCACGGCGTTCGACTCCCGTGGGGTGCGGATCTGCCCGGCGACCGACTTCGCGCCTGAATTGCTCGCCTCCGGCGGCGTGTTCGCCGGCCGCGGGCTGTCGCTCCGGGAGGAGCAGGATGCCGTCTTCGGCTGGCGGCTGGCGAAGGAGCTCGGCCGGCTCGACATCGGCCAGACGGTGGTCGTGAAAAATCGGGCGCCCCTGGCCCTCGAAGCGATCGAGGGCACCGACGAGTGCATCCGTCGGGCCGGCAGGCTCTGCCCGACGGGCGGCATGGTGGCGGTGAAGGTGGCGAAGCCGCAGCAGGACCTGCGGTTCGACATGCCGACGATCGGGGTGGGCACGCTCGAGTCGCTCGCCGCCGCGAAGGCTCGCGTGCTCGTGATCGAGGCCGGCAGGACGATCCTCGTCGATGGGACGGGCCTGACGAGCGCCGCCGAACGGGCCGGGATCACGATCGTGAGCTACTTCGACGCCGCTGGGCTGCCCGAGGGCCTCGGCACCGCCCGCGCGGCGTGATCCCGGAGGCGTGCCGCGGTGTCGCCGCAGACAGGCGCCCTGCGGAATGCGGTTCGCCCGTATACTGCCAAGCATGGGATGTCGCCGAGGTCTGTTTGCGATCGCACTGACACTGTCGGCGTGTGCGGCGGCAGCCGCTCCGCCGGTGCCGGCCGTCGATCTTGCCGTCGATCGCACCGTGCCGATCCCGCCCGCCGCCACGCATCACATGGGCCGCGAGATCGCCCAGACGATGCACTACACGGGTGCGCCGTGGCTGGTGCGCGAGAGCAGGCAGCGCGAGGAAGACTGCCGGATGCTCGTCGAGGCGCTCGCGATCAAGCCCGGGCAGGTGCTCTGCGACATGGGCTGCGGAAACGGCTTCTACACGCTCGAACTCGCCCGTCGTGTCGGCCCGCGGGGGCTCGTGTACGCCGTCGACGTCCAGCCCGAGATGCTCCAGATGCTCGCCGAACGGCTGGCGCGGGAGGGCATCCGCAACGTGCGGCCCGTGCTCGGCACGCCGATCGATCCGCGGCTGCCCCGGGAGTCGCTCGATCTCGTGCTCTGTGTCGACGTGTACCACGAGTTCTCGCACCCGGAGGCGATGCTCGGGCGGATCCGCGAGAGCCTCAAGCCCGACGGGCTCCTCGTACTGGCGGAGTTTCGGGGCGAGGACCCGGCCGTCCCGATCAAGCCGCTGCACAAGATGACCAAGGCGCAGGTGCGGGCCGAACTCGAGCCGGCAGGCTACGCCCTGGAGCGGCAGTTCGATCGGCTCCCCTGGCAGCACCTGCTGTTTTTCCAGCCGGCCGAAGGGCCGCGGGAGGCGGCCACCGACGGATCGATGCCCGGGACGGCCACACCCGAAGCAGACGGTGCTCGCCGGGGGAATCCGCGGAGGCATGCGGGACGCTGACCTGGCCACACGTCGGCGGCCGGCGAGGCACTCGAAGCATGTTCGGCAAGCGCGGGTGCGACGTGACGCAGTCCGCGAGGAGCGCGGGCAGGGAGTGCCCGAAACGTGGCGAAAACCCAGAAAATTCCGCGACAAACGCAGTCTGGACGGCCGCTGCGAATCTGTTATTCTACGGATCCGCGTCGGTCCTTGCCCGCCTTTTTCTCCGCCAGTTTTCCCGCCCGTCTTCCCGTCCGCTTTCTTTCGTTTCATCCCCTTCCATTCGCTTTCAGTCCTCCCCGCTCAGTCGGTCCTCCCCGCCCGGTCGGTTCCTTTCATTCCCGCCCACGCGCCTTTCCGTCATCCCCATTTCCGCGCCGTCACGGAAACGAGGTGTCGCCCGTGAGAAGCAGTTCCTGTGGTGCCACGTCCGCTGGACGCGATCCGCACGGCGGCGCGCTCGATCCGGTCGTCCGCGTTGACGACCGCAGCCCCCAGCGCGCGGCGACGAGTCCGGCTGATGATGCGTCTGACGCGAACTGGGTGCTCGGGAATAACGCCGCGATGCGGCGGATCGCCCGGTCCGTCGAGCGAGCGGCGGAGGTCGAATGCACCGTCCTCGTGTCGGGTGAGACGGGCACCGGCAAGGAGTTGTGGGCTCGGCTGCTGCATCGCAGCGGCCCGCGCCGCGACAAGATCTTCGTGCCGGTGAACTGCGCGGCACTCACGCCTTCGCTCGCCGAGAGTCAGTTGTTCGGCCATGAGAAGGGTGCATTCACCGGCGCCGCGGGCCGGTCTCTCGGCATCTTCCGCGCGGCCCGGGGCGGCGTCGTGTTCCTCGACGAGATCGGGGAGATGCCGGTGGAACTGCAGCCCAAGCTCCTGCGGGTCTTGCAGCAGCGCGAGGTTCTTCCCGTCGGAGCCACGGAGCCGGTGCCGATCGACGTCCAGGTGGTCGCCGCCACGAATCGGGATCTGGAAGCCGAGGTCGACAAGGGGACGTTCCGCGAGGATCTGTACTACCGGCTCAACATGATCGAAATCAAGGTGCCCGCGCTCCGGGAGCGGAGCGAAGACATTCCCGAATTCATCGAGTTCTTCTCCCGGCAGTGCGCGCGGCAATATCGGTTGCCGGTCTGGCGGCCCACGCCGGAAACGCTCGCGGATTTCTGTGCATTCGATTGGCCGGGCAACGTTCGCCAGTTGTCGCACGTGATCGAGCAGGCGTACGTGCTTCAGATTGAGCCGCAACTGCCCGTGCGAGGCGGCACGAAGCCGCCCCAGGGATCGAGCCGGTTGCCGTGCCTGGACCTGGCGAAGCTCCGGCAAGAGGCCATCCGGCAGGCCCTCGAGATCACGCGCGGCCACAAGGCACGGGCCGCCAAACTCCTCGGCCTGCACGCCAACACGATGACTCGGCTGCTCCGCAACGGCGAGTAGTCGATGTCCGGGTCGTAAAAGAACCGCGGCGCCCGCCCCGCGTCAGATCCGGCAGGTGCCGCTGTCGCACGTGCCGGAGAGCCGCATGCGGTTGCGGGCCACGAGACGGTAGAGCCAATTCCACGCCGGCAGGCTTCCAGGGACATGCAGGAGTAGCGCGAGCGGCCACAGGAGCGGAAGCCGCCGCGAAAGGTATTTGACCGCCGTGGCCCCGCCGTGGGCATGGCCTGCCGTGTCGATGACGAACATCTCCTCGAGGAGACGCTCGCGGGAGATTTCCGGGAAGTCGCGGGCCACGCGATCGTCGTGCAGCGACAGGAACTCGAGCCGCCGTCCGAGATCGAGCCGCCGCAGGTTCGCTATCCGGCGTTGGCAAAACCCGCACTGGCCGTCGTAGACGACGGTATCGCGCGCGGGCCTTGTGCTGGTGATGATCATGGCCATGCCTTCGCCAACCAAGGCATTGTAGGCCGCCGCGATCCGCCGATCAGTGGAATTTCGGCGGCGGTGAGGAGGACTTGAGCGGAACCGACCCGAAGTTCAGGAGCGTGATCGCCCCGGCCGAGATCAGTGTCCAAGGGGCCCAATCCGGCGGCGCGAAGACCCGCCGCTCGCTCTGCCCGCCGAACGGGAGCAGGACCGCCGAATCAATCACGAGAAGTTCCACGCCGAGCCCGCAGGCGAAGATTCCGGCGGCGATGAACAAGGCTTTCCACATTGGTCGTTGACGTGCCCGGAGCGAACCACAGGAGAAAATTCGGCCCGCCGCGGCTCCCGGCTGAAGCGGAGCGGCAACGAAGGCAGGCAGTGCCGATCGTGCCGGTCGTGAGGTCCGGCAACGTCACGGATGCGGGATGCGACTACTCGCCCGCCTCGGAGGCCTGGCGCAGGCTATCGGCCGTGTCCGCGGGCGGACGTGCCGCCCTGCGTTCGGCGTCGGTGCCCGGCACGAGTTGGGGGCTCGCCGTGGCCGCCTCGACGATCACGCGGAGTTCACCGCCGTCGATGACCTCGCTCTCGATCAACCGGCGGGCGACGGCCTCGAGCGCGGTGCGTCGTGTTTCGAGCGTCCGCCGCACATCCTCGATCGAGCGATCGATGATCCGCCGGACCTCCTCGTCGATCTCCCGCGCGGTCTCCTCGCTGTGGCTGCGGCCGCCCGGCAGGTCGGCCCCGGCGGCGGCCAGGAAGGGTGAACGCGGGCTTTCCCGATAGGTCACACGTCCCAGCCGGCTCATGCCGTAGTCCATCACCATCGCGCGGGCGATCTCACTTGCCCGTTCGAGGTCGTTCTTGGCGCCGGTCGAGACGTCCGCATAGACCATCTCCTCGGCGATCGTGCCGGCCAGGAGCACCTGGATGCGGCTTTCGAGCTCGCTTTGTGTCATCAGATATCGGTCGTCCTCGGCCCGCTGCATCGTGTAGCCCAGGGCGGCGAGACCGCGGGGAATGATCGACACTTTGTGGACAGGATCGGTATTGGGAAGCGAGAATGCGACGAGGGCATGGGCCGCCTCGTGGTAGGCGACCCGCTTTTTCTCGTCTTCGTGGATCACCCGTTTCTTCTTCTCGAGGCCGGCCGTCACCCGCTCGACGCCTTCGTCGAATTCCGCCATCCCCACCGACGTCTTGTCGTTGCGGGCGGCGAGCAGGGCCGCCTCGTTGACGAGATTGGCGAGGTCGGCGCCGCAGAAGCCGGAGGTGATCCGGGCCACCTGCTCGAGGTTGACCTCGGGGTTGAGCTTCACGTCGGCCACGTGAACCCGGAGGATCGCCTCCCGGCCGCGCACGTCGGGCCGGTCGACGAGCACGTGGCGGTCGAAGCGACCCGGCCTGAGCAGCGCCGGATCGAGGGTCTCCGGCCGGTTCGTGGCGGCCATCACGATCACCCCCGAGTTCGAACCGAAGCCGTCCATTTCGACGAGCAGGGCGTTGAGCGTCTGCTCGCGCTCGTCGTGGCCGCCCACGACGCTCGTGCCACGGGTCTTGCCGAGAGCGTCGAGCTCGTCGATGAAGATGATGCAGGGTGCCTTGGCCTCGGCCTGCTGGAACATGTCGCGCACCCGGGCGGCCCCGACGCCGACGAACATCTCCACGAAGTCGCTGCCCGAGAGGCCGAAGAAGGGCACGCCGGCCTCGCCCGCGATCGCCTTGGCGAGGAGCGTCTTGCCGGTGCCGGGGGGGCCGACGAGCAGCACGCCCTTGGGAATGTGGCCGCCGAGGGCCTGGTATTTCTCCGGGCTGCGCAGGAACTCGACGACCTCGCGGAGCTCCTCCACCGCCTCGTCGATCCCGGCCACGTCGTCGAACGTGATTCCCAGATCTTCCTGGGCGTACATCTTGCCGCGGCTGCGGCCGAAGGCCATCGGGCTGCCGGCCCCGCCGAGCCGCCTCATCATCATGAACAGCAGCGTTCCGAACAGACCGGTGATCAACAGCATCGGGAGCCAGTTGCGCCACGGGCTCGGCGGCTCCTCGTAGCGGAAGGGAACGCCGTGCTCCGCGAGCAGTTTCGAGAGCTGGCTTTCGGAGTTTTCGCTCGGCAGTTTCGCCGTGCGAAAACGGCGTCGCGCGGCGGCCGCGCCAGCCCCGGCCGTCGGCTTCGCCCCGTCGGGAGTCACCTCACGGAGCGTGCCTGTGACCTGGAATGCGCCGATCACCACGTCGCCGAGATCGTCATACAGCAGCGGCTGCTTTCCCGCGTTACCGGCGGCGACTTCGATTGGCCGAACCGTGCCTGAGCCACCCTCCGGGCCGACAGCCGGATTGGAGCCGCGGATCAGCCGCTCGAGGTCGCTGTAGGAGAGTTCCACCTCGGGGTTTGCGTTGAGCAGGCTCAAGGCGAACAGGCCGGCGACGCCAACGGCGATCACCGACCAGATGAAGTTCGAGCCGCCGAAAGGCGGTCGCCGGTCGGCGGATCGCTTGGGAAGAGCGTGTTTCGATGGCATGGAGACGTCATCTTATGCCGGCGAAAACATCGGGACAATCGGCGGCCTCGAAAGGCTGCCGTGGAAGTTCGGCCCTGAAAAACCTACACTTTTTCGAGGAGTGCCCTCCGCCCCCGGCCGCCGCATGGACCTACCATTCCCCGCCACCACGCTGCCTGCCGGCGGCAGCCTCAACGTCGCCATCGTGGGATCGACGGGAAGCGTGGGCGCGAGCACGCTCGAAGTCGTGGCCGCATCGGCGGGCCGGCTGGTGCCGCACCTGCTCGCCGCCCACCGGAACACGAGGCTCCTGGTGGAGCAGGCCCGGGCGTTCCGGCCCCGCCATGCCGTGGTCATCGATCCCGCCGCCGCGGGAAGCCTCGATCCGCGAGATCTTCCCACCGGCACCCGGCTCGCCGTGGGCCCGGAGGCACTCGACGAACTCGTGCAGTCGCCGGAGATCGACCGCGTCGTGGCGGCCATCGCCGGCGCAGCGGGGCTCCGCAGCACCTGGGCGGCCGTCTCCGCAGGGAGGACGGTGGCACTTGCCAACAAGGAAACGCTCGTCATGGCCGGGCCGCTGGTGATGCGGTTGGCCGCCCAGACCGGCGGCCGGATTCTGCCGGTCGACAGCGAGCACTCGGCGATTCACCAGGCGCTGCGGGCCGGCGGCCCGGCCGAGGTCGAGCGGCTCGTGCTCACGGCCAGCGGCGGCCCGTTTCGCACCTGGCCGGCGGCGTCCCTCGCGGCGGCGACGCCGGCCGAGGCACTCCGCCATCCCACCTGGTCGATGGGGCAAAAGATCACGATCGATTCGGCGACGATGATGAACAAGGCGCTCGAGCTGATCGAGGCCCGCTGGCTGTTCGGCCTCCCGGCCGAGCGGCTCGCCGTGCTCGTCCATCCGCAGTCGATCGTGCACTCGCTCGTGGAGTTCGTCGACGGGTCGGTGATCGCGCAGATGAGTCCGCCGGACATGAAGCTCCCGATTCAATACGCCTTGCTCTTCCCCGAGCGCGTGCCCGGCGTCGCCCGGCGGTTCGACTTCACACGGGCCGTGGCCCTCGAGTTCGAGCCGCCCGACCCGGTCAGGTTTCCGGCGGTGCGGCTCGGCCACGAGGCGGCCGCCCGCGGCGGCACGGCCGGCGCCGTGCTCAACGCGGCCAACGAGGAGGCCGTGCGCGGGTTCCTCGCGGGGGAATTCGCGTTCACCGACATCGCAGCAGTCACCGAGCGGGTGCTCGGCGAACATCCTTTCCTTGCAGATCCCTCGCTCGATGAGATCCGGCGGCTCGACGCCTGGGCCAGGGAAGAGGTGACCAAGTGGGCATGTGTCTGATGGCGACCGCCGATTTTGTGGCGACGACGGGGCTCGTGGCGACGACGTGGCTGCAATGGATCATCCAGCCTGCGAGCTGGTGGGTGATCCTCCAGGTCGCGCTCGGGCTCGGGTTCGTGATCTTCGTCCATGAGCTCGGCCACTTCCTCGTCGCCAAGGCGTGCGGCGTGAAGTGCGAGAAATTCTTCCTCGGCTTCGACGTGGGCGGGCTCAAGCTCGCGAGCGTGAAGTGGGGCGAGACGGAATACGGCATCGGCGCCCTTCCGCTCGGCGGCTATGTGAAGATGCTCGGGCAGGACGATAATCCTGCCGCCGCCGCCAGGGAGGCCGAGCGGGCCCGGGGGGCCATCGCGTCGGGCGACCTGCCGCCCGAGCCGGTGGCCGGCCCTCATCCGGCCTGGGATCCCCGCAGCTATCCCGCGCAGAGCGTGCCGGAACGGATGGCGATCATTTCCGCCGGAGTGATCATGAACGTGATCTTCGCGGTGCTGATGGCGTCGTGGGCCTTCGGCCTGGGCGTGAAGGAGCTCACCTGCGAGGTCTCGGCCGTGCGGCCCGGCGGCGCCGCCTGGCGGGCGGGCCTGCGCACGGGCGACGAGATCACAGCGATCGGCGCGGTCCAGAATCCGATCTTTTCCGATCTCCAGAAGGGCGTGACGCTCGGCGACGTGTCCAAGGGCGTCGAGTTCACGATCCGCCGGCCTGTCGACGGCTCGACCCGCACGCTGCTCCTCCGCCCCGACACCGACCTCGGCGTGCCCACGGTGGGGGTCACGAGCCCGTTCTCGCTCACGCTCCCCGCCGACCTGAAGGAGGGCCTGCCGGGTGCTGCGGGTCGGGCGATGCCCGCTCTCAAGGCGGGGGATGCGATCCGGTCGATCGACGGCGTCCCGGTCGAGACCTATGCCCGACTGGTTGCGGAACTTTCGCGGCGTGTGGACAAGCCGGTGAAACTCGCGGTGGCACGGGCGGTCGGGCCCGGGGCCGCGGCGACCACGGTCGAGATCGAACTCCCGCCGCAGGCGGTGCGCACGACCGGCATGGTGATGACGCCCCTGGCGGTGAAGGCCGTGCAGGACGATTCGCCGGCTTCGCGTGCCGGCATCCTTCCGGGCGACCGGATCGTCGCGGTCGACGGCGCGGCCATCGGCGACCCGCTCACGCTCGACGAGCGTCTGCGGGCCCGGGCCGGAGACACCGTCAGGCTGACGGTGGCGCGTGCCGACGGGGCGACGGCCGACATCGACCTCGTCCCGCGGGCCGTCGACTGGCTCGAGGAGGCCCGCTGGCCGACGAGCCCCGTGGCGGTGTCGACGATCGGCGTCGCCGTCGGGGTCGACGCGCTCGTCGCCGCGGTCATGCCCGACAGTCCGGCGGCGGCGGCAGGTGTCGTGGCCGGCGACCGCGTGGTGCGGGTGCGGTTCGTGCTCCCCGACGGCAAGGCCGGGCGGGATGAGGGCCTCGAACTCTCGGAGAAGGAGCCAAGTTGGCCGTATGTGGTGGCGGCTCTCCAGCAGGTGGAGGAGGGGACCACGCTCGCCCTCGAGGTGGAGGGGGCAGATGGCTCGCGGCGCGACGTTTCGCTCGCCGCCGTCACCGAGCCCGATCGCTTCTCTGTCGACCGCGGCCTGCTCTTCGAGCCCGTCTACCGGATGGTGCGGGCGGGATCGATCCCGGCGGCACTGCGGCTGGGATTCCGCAAGGCGATGGACGACCTTTCACTCGTCTACAAGTTCCTCCACAAGCTCACGGTCAACCAGATCAGCCCGCGGCTGCTCGGCGGCCCGATCGAGATCGCGAAGCAGGCCGGCAAGTCGGCGGAGGAGGGGTTCAGCCGATTCCTCCTGTTTCTCACGATGCTGAGTGCCAATCTCGCGGTGGTGAATTTTCTCCCCATCCCCGTTCTCGACGGCGGGCATATGGTGTTTTTGGTGTACGAATGGCTCCGCGGCAAGCCGCCCAGCGAGGGCGTGGTCGCGGCGCTGTCCTACCTCGGGCTCGCGCTCATCCTCACACTGATGATGTTCGTGTTCGGGCTCGACCTGGGATTGATCCCGCGCCGGTAGTTTCCCCATGACCACCTCGGGCCTTGTTGGCCGTGCTCCGGGCGTCCAGCCGGGGCTCGTACTGCCCGCCGGCGTGCAGGCCGTGGTGTTCGACGTGGTCGGCACGCTCGTCGAACCACATCCATCGGTGGCGATGGCCTACCAGGCCGCCGCCGCGCGGCACGGCGTGGAACGGGATGCCGCCGAGATCAGCCGCCGGTTTCGTGAGGCGTGGCGTCGCCAGGAGGCGATCGATGCCGCCGGCGACAGGCCCTTCGTGACCAGCCGGGCGCGGGAGCACGAGCGGTGGCGGGCGATTGTCGAGGAGGTTTTTGCGTCTTGCCCCAAGACGCCGGCGATCTTCGCCGAGTTATGGGAGCACTTCGGGCGTCCGGCGGCATGGCGCCCCACGGCCCAGGGTCCCGGGCTCGTGCGGCAGGCGATCGACGCCGGGCTTGCCGTCGCGCTCGCGAGCAATTTCGACGAGCGTCTGCATGCGATCGCAGGGCGCGTGGAGCCGCTGTCGCTCGTATCTCACGTGTTCGCGTCGTCGGAACTCGGCTGGCGCAAGCCCGCAGGCGAGTTTTTCCGCTGTGTCGAGGAGCGGCTGGGATGCGCAGCCGACGAGATCCTGCTCGTGGGCGACGATCCGGATCTCGACATCGCCGCCGGCCGCCGCGCCGGATGGCACGTGTTTGGCGTCAGCTGAAGATCGCCTCGACCGCCTTCCCCTTGCCGTCTTCCGTGGCATAGAAGGGCCGGCTCTCGATCTCGAACACCGTCTTGGGGCTGATGCCCATCGCCGTGAACAGCGTGGCATGGAGGTCGGTGACGGAGACGGGATTCTCCACGGCGATGCAGGGCCGCTCGTCGGCCGTCTTGCCGTACACGAAGCCCCGCTTCACGCCGCCGCCGAAAAGGACCACGGAGGAGCCGCCCGTGAAGTGGCGGTGCTGGCCGTAGTGCTCGGGCTTCTGCAGGAAGTCCTTGGGTGAGGAGGCCTGGTCGTTGGCCGTCGAGCCGGGCTGGCCCTCCGTGATCATGTCGCGGCTGAACTCGCTGGCGATGACCACGAGCGCGCGGTCGAGCAGGCCCCGCTCCTCGAGCTCGCGGACGAGCGTCGCGATCGGCCGGTCCACCATCTGATGGAGCTTGGCCACGCGCTCGTGGCCGCGCTCGTGCGTGTCCCAGTGGACGAACGGGATGTATTCCGTCGTCACTTCCACGTAGCGGGCCCCGTGCTCGACGAGCCGCCGGGCGAGCAGGCAGCCGCGGCCGAAGCGGCCGTCGTCGCCCCCCATGTCATAGCGGTCGCGGACCTCCTGCGGCTCGAGCGTGATGTCGAACGCGTCCTTCTCCTTGGCCCCGAGCAGCCGGTGGGCGTTCTCGAGGCTGCGGAGCATCGACTCCTGGTGGTAGTCGCTCGTAAAGGCCGCGTTGGGCGCCGCCTTGACGAGCTGCTTGAAGTGCTCGTAGCGGCTGGCGAACCGGCCCGGCTGCATGCCGCTCGGCGGCCGCACCGCGAGGGCGGCCTGCTCCGGATAGGGGAGGTTCATCGGGCCGTATTCGCTGCCGAAGAAGCCGGCTGTCGTGAAGGCCTTGATCTCCTCGTTCTCGCCGATCCCCTCGAGCCGCTGGCCGATGTTCACGAACGCCGGCATCACGGGGTTGCGCGGCCCGAGCACGCGGCTCATCCACGCGCCGAGGTGCGGGCAGGCGACCGTCTGGGGCGGCACGTAGCCCGTGTGCCAGTGGTATTGGTGCCGCGAGTGGAGGATGCTTCCCAGATCGGGCTGCACGTGCGAACGGATCAGCGTGGCCCGGTCGAGTACGCCGGCGATCTCGGGCAGGCCGCTTGCGATCTGCACGCCGTCGATCGCCGTGGGGATGGCGGGGAACGTGCTGATCACGTCGGAGACGGCGAGCCCCGGCTCGAAGGGCTTGTATTTCTTGGGATCGAACGTGTCGGGGGCCGCCATGCCGCCGGCCATCCAGATCACGATGATCGCGTCGGCCCGGGCGGCGGGGTGGACGATCTGCGAGCCGGCCGTGGAGGCTCTCACCCGCGGCTCGGGCAGCGCCATCGTCGCCGCGGCGGCCGTCGCCAAGCCCTTGAGAAGTTCGCGTCGTGTCTGCATGGTTTTCTCCTAGCGAATCAACTGAAACTCCGGCAGCATCGCCACCGCCCACAGGCAGTCGGCGACGCTCTCCCTGGTCGGTGCATTCCCGAGCAGATCGCGGGCGGCCGCCGCCTCGTCGCTCGTCGGGGGGCGGCCGAGCGCGGCGGCGAAGATCCACTCCACGATTCCATCGGCCGAAGGCCCGCGCTTCTCGAGCACGGTGGCGCCGCCACGGATGAACTCGTCGGCCAGGCTTTCCTCATTTGCCAGTTGGATGGCCTCCAGGGTGGTGAGGTCCGGTGGCCGGCTCGTCACCACCTGGTCGCGGTTCGGCCGCCCGAGGGCCGCCATCAGGGGCGTGCACTTCACGAGCACCGCGCGGACCATCGGCAGCGGCCGCGGATCGCTGCAGGCGGCCACCCGGGCCGCGAAGGCCTCGTCGCTGCTGGCCCAGGCCGAGGTGTTCGCCACCGCGGCCGCAGCCTGCCAGTCGGTCGGCTGCTTGCCCGGTGGGTATGCCCCGGCCTTGTTCGGCAGCGTCGCCGACCACTGCCACGATGCGTCGGAGGCCACCGCCGCCGCCGCGCCGTCGGCGAGCCGCACGAGGAGCTCGAGCCGCAGGCCCGCGAGCCCGCCCGAGTCCACGACCACGGCCGTGATCTCGTTGTCGCCGGCGCGGAGCCAACTGGTGACCGGGGCCACCACGGGAGTCTGCCAGTGCTCGACGGCCGCGACCTTGTGCCCGTTGAGGAACACCGTGGCCGAGTTGTCGGCGAGCGCGACGAGCACGGCGTTGGAGGCCGCCGCCGGCAGCGTGAACGACTTGCGGAACGCGAGGGTCTGCCCCTGCTCCGTGGTGCCTTGAGCGTTTGACCAGATCCAGGCGGCCTGCGACGGCAGCGGCGTTGGTGCGCCGGGCTCGGGCAGGAGCCGCTGCACGTTCGCCTCAGGCGCGACGGGAGCCGAGCCCGTGAGCTGCCAGACCGCATCGGTGAACTGCTCGGCTGTCATCCGGCGGGGCAGCGGACCCCGGAAGACGTAGTCGGCCCCCTGCGGCTGGCCGACCACGGCCGGCGTGACGGCGCCGTAGGCCTCCGACGTGCAGATCGTGGCCAGGACGTGCTTCACGTCCCACTTCGAGGCCACCAGATCCGCGGCGAGCGCATCGAGCAGGTCTTCGCTCCAGGGCGTGAGCCGGAGGCTGTCGACGGGGTGCACGAGGCCGCGGCCCATGAGCCGGTGCCAGAGACGGTTGGCGAGGTTTCGCGACAGCCAGCCGTTTTCGGGACTGGTGATCAGCGACGCCAACTGCTCGAGACGCTGCCGTGGCGCGGCGGCGGCATCGACCTGGCCCACGTCGGCGAACATCCAGCCCGGCGTGGCCATCGTGCCGGTGGCCTTTTCGCAGCGGTGCAGCTCCAGGGGCTGCTCCGCCATGATCGCGGCGAAATCGTAGGTTTCCTGGAGCTTCCAGCGGTCGACGAACGAGTCGTGGCAGCTCGCGCACTTGAGGTTGATGCCCAGGAACGTCTGGCCGACGTTCTGGGCGAACTGGATCGGCACCGTCTGGCTGGCGTTCACGGTGCCGCGCCACACGATGCCGTCGATGAAGCCGCGCGACTCGTCGGAGGGCGCGATCAACTCGCGCACGAACTGGTCGTAGGGCTTGTTCTCCACGAGTGTGCGATGGAGCCAGGCGGTGATCTGCCGCCGCCCGCCGGTGATGAACCCCGTGCCCGTGTAGTCGTTGCGGAGCAGGTCGTTCCAAAACGTCATCCAGTGCTCGGCATAGGCGAAGCGGTCGGCGAGCAGCTCCTCGACAAGCGCCGCCTGCTTGCCGGGGCTGGGGTCGGCCACGAACCGGGCGACGCGGTCGGGATCGGGCAGGAGGCCGACGAGATCGAGGCTCACCCGACGGATGAAGGTGTGGTCGTCAGAGCGGGCCGGCCGCTCGACGCCCTTCGCCTGCCAGTAGGCGTCGACGATCCGATCGACCGGATTGGTGCGGCCCTCCTGGGCCGGAGGGAACGCGACCTCGCGCAGCATGAGCGGCGGCTCCCAGGTGGTTCGCGTGAACGCGAAGCCCGGCTCCCACGGCGCCTGTTCGTCGATCCACTGGCGGAACACCGCAACCGCCTCCGGCGGGAGCGGATCTCCCTCGCTCGGCATGCGCTCGTCGGGGTCGGTGCTCGTGATCCGGCGGATGATCTCGCTCTCGGCCGCCTTGCCGCTCACGAAGCCGGGCACGCCCGAATCGCCGCCGGCCAGCAGGTCTTCTCGCGTATTCATCGAGAAGCCGCCCTGCTTCGCGTCGCCGACGTGGCACTCGCCGCAATGTTTCTTGAGGAGCGGCACGACGTCGTGCGCAAAGTCGACGGCCGCGGCCGGCAGGCCGCCGAGGGCGAGCGACAGGAGCAGGGCCGCCAAGTCCGCAATGGGGCGACGGGCTATGCCGATTCCAAGACCGACGAACATGTGGATTGCCCCACGCCGTGGAACAGATCCGCGTCGCCGTCGTGCCGAACCCGGCGCGACGCGGACCCGAAGGTCGATCAGCGGCTATGAGGTCATTCTAGTCGCAAAATCCGGCCCATGGGAGCCTGTTGCAGCCGCGGTTCGTCAACTGGGCTGTAAGTCCTACGTGGCAGCCAGGGCGCTCCGGGCTGCCTCGAGGCACGCGCGGATGTCGGCGAGGGGATCCTGCGGGTTCTCCTCATACTCGAGCGACAAGGCTCCATCGGACGGGAATCCAACCTGCTCTAGGGCGGCGAACACGGCCGGCACGTCGAGGTGCCCCTTGCCGAGGATGACCCCCTTCGTCTTCTCCTGCATGTCCTGGAAGTCCTTGAGGTGCACGCCATACAGCCGTCCCTTGAGGAGTCGGATCACCTCGACCGGGTTCTCGCCCGAACGGATGTAGTGGCCGAGATCGGCACAGGCGCCGATACGATCGTCGTGGTTCTCGATGGCCCGGAGCACGTCTATCACCTTGTTGTAGCGATGCTTCGGGCCATGGTTGTGGATCGCGATCCGGATGTCGAACTCCTTCACGAGCTCGTCGAGGCTGGCGAATGCCTCGGGGGCGGGATCGGCCGAGAGCGTGCGAATCCCCGCCGCCTTGGCGAACTCGAACACCTTGCGGTTCGCCATCGCGTTGCCGCCGAACCCGTTGACGCCGTGGCCGCTGATCGAGAGCCCGAGCTCTTCGAGCTGCCTGTTCATCGCGGTGATCTGCTCGGGGGTCGAGGTGAGCGGATACATCCCCGAGTAGAACTCGACGAACCGGAAGCCGAGATCGCGGGCATGGCGGAGGGCCACGTCGACCGGATAGCCGCGGAGCGAGTAGAGCTGAATGCCGAGTTCGAGATCGGGCTCGGCGCCGGGTGAAAGACGCGGCTGCGCTGCGGCGGCCAGAAAGCCGGCGGTACCGGCGAGAAAACCGCGGCGGGGGATCGTGAACGTGGGCATCGTGTATCCTTTCGGGTTGGCAATGCGGTGACCGGCGAAGAAATCGATGATAACGTGGCGATCGTCCGCCATGCATCCGTCTTCCAGATCCTCCGATCAGCAGCTGCCTGCCACGATCCGCGGCCTTGGCTGGACGAGTTTTTTGACCGACCTTTCGAGCGAGGCGATCTACCCGCTCCTGCCGGCGTTCGTGCTGCGCGAGCTCGGCGGTTCGGCGCTCAGCGTGGGGCTGCTCGATGGGATCGCGAACTTCGTGGCGGCGATCGTGCGGCTGCCCGCGGGGGTCGTCTCTGATCGCGTCGGCAGGCGGCCGCTCATCCTGCTCGGCTACGGCCTGTCGGCCGTGGTCCGGCCGCTGATGGGCCTCGTCACGACGCCCGTCGGAGCGGTCGTCGTGCGGGCCGCCGACCGCTTTGGCAAGGGCGTGCGCACGGCCCCCCGCGACGCGCTCGTGGCCGATCTCGTGCCCGCGGAGATTCGCGGCCGGGCCTTCGGCCACATCCGTGCGCTCGACCACGCGGGCGCGGCGCTCGGGCCGCTGGTGGCGATGCTCTTTCTGCTTGCTTTCCCGGGGCGCGAGCGGAGCCTGTTTCTCCTCACGCTCGTGCCCGGGCTCGTCACACTGGCCGTCATCTGGCGGGTCGTGCGCGACCCGGCCCGAGCCGCGCCGGACGGGGCGGCGGCGGTGCGCATCGGCCGGCTCGATCGCAGGCAGTGGCCGCTCCTGGGGAGCGTCGCGGTGTGGTCGCTCGGTGCGTCGAGCGAGCAGTTTCTCCTCATGCGGGCCGCCGACCTCGGGCTCGCCCAGGCATTCATGCCGATCCTCTGGCTGGCGGCGAGTCTCGTGAAGAGCGGAACGGCGACATGGGCCGGGAGGCTCGTCGACGCGGCGCACCCGCGGGCGGCGCTCGCCGCGGGCTGGCTCGTGTTTGCACTCGGCTACGTGGGGCTCGCCCTGAGCCCAGGACTGCCCGCCACGGTCGCGATGATTCTCGTGATCGCGCTGGGCTACGGGCTCTCCGAACCAGCGGAGCGCGCCCTCGTCGCTGCGCTTGCTCCGGCCGGCCGCCACGGAGGCGCCTTCGGGTGGTATGCCCTCATGCAGGGGATGATGGCTCTTCCCGCCGGCCTTATCGCGGGCTGGCTGTGGCAGCAGGGCCCCGCCGGCCCGGCCTGGGCGTTTGGCACGACCGCCTGCCTCTCGCTCCTTGCCATGGGGCTGCTGAGCGTGCTCGTAGGACAGGCTTCAGCCTGTCGGCGATCATGACAGGCTCGAGCCTGTCCTCCTCACTGCCGCTCGGTGCCCGTGTCGAGCACCGCCATGAAGGCCTTCTGCGGGATGTCGACGGAGCCGATGCTCTTCATCCGCTTCTTGCCCTCCTTCTGCTTCGCCCACAGCTTCTTCTTGCGGGAGATGTCGCCGCCGTAGCACTTGGCCGTGACGTTCTTCCGCATCGCCGAGATCGTCTCCCGGGCGATCACCTTCGTGCCGATCGCCGCCTGGAGCGCGATCTCGAACATGTGGCGGTCGATCTCGCCGCGGAGTTTCTTCACGATCGCCCGGCCGCGGCGGTCGGCGTCGCGGCGGTCGCAGATGATCGACAGGGCGTCGACCTTCTTGCCGCCGACGAGGATGTCGAGCCGCACGAGATCGGCGGGAAAATAGCCGACGAGCTCGTAGTCCATCGTGCCGTAGCCGCGGGTCACGCTCTTGAGCTTGTCGTGGAGGTCATAGATCACCTCCGCCAGCGGCAGGTCGAACGAGAGCATGGCCCGCGTCGGCGACAGGTACTCCGTCTTGAGATACGTGCCGCGGCGGTCTGTGCAGAGCTGCATGATCGGGCCGATGTACTCCACCGGCACGAGGAAGTTCGTCCGCACGATCGGCTGGCGAAACTCCTCGATCTGGCCCGACTCGGGCACGTCCTGGGGATTCGTGATCTCGATCGTCTCGCCGTCCGTTTTGAGGATCTGGTAGGTGACGTTGGGCGCGGTTTGTACGAGGTCGAGATCGGCCTCCTGCTCGAGCCGCTGCTGGATGATCTCCATGTGCAGCAGCCCGAGAAACCCACAGCGAAAGCCGAACCCGAGCGCCTCGCTCGACTCGGGGGCGTATTCGAACGAGGGATCGTTGATGGCGAGCTTCTCAAGCGCGTCGCGCAGTTCCTCGAAGTTTTCTCCCTCGCTCGGATAGAGACCACAGTAGACCATCCGCTGCGGCGGCTTGTAGCCGGGGAGCCGCGCGGCCGCGTCGTCGCCGGGAATCGTCACCGTGTCGCCGATGTGGACCTGCTTCACGTCCTTGATGTTGCAGACGAGATAGCCCACCTGGCCGGCCACGAGCTCGTCGCAGCCCCGGCGCTGCGGCACGAACTGGCCGAGCTCGATCACCTCGTGCGTGGTGCCCGTCTCCAGGAAGCGGATCTTCTGCCCCTTCCTGATCGTGCCGTCGATGAGCCGCACGTAGGTGATCGCGCCGCGGTAGCTGTCGTAGTGGCTGTCGAAGATCATCGCCCGCAGCACCTTGCCGGGATCGCCCTCCGGCGGCGGCACCCGCTCCACGATCGCCGCGAGCAGATCCTCGATGCCGATCCCCGCCTTGGCACTCGCCTTGATCACCTCCGTGGGCTCGATGGCGAGGCTCTGCTCCATCTCCACGAGCACCTCGTCGACGCGGGCGTACGCGAGGTCGATCTTGTTGATCACCGGCACGATCGCCAGATCCTGGTTGATCGCGGCATAGGCATTGGCCACCGTCTGGGCCTCGACCCCCTGGAACGCATCGACGAGCAGCACCGCCCCCTCGCAGCAGGCCAGGCTCCGCGACACCTCGTAGTGGAAGTCGACGTGGCCGGGCGTGTCGATCAGGTTGAGCTCGTAGACCTCGCCCTTGTGGCGATACTCCATCCGCACGGCCCGGGCCTTGATCGTGATCCCGCGCTGCCGCTCGAGCTCCATGTCGTCGAGCATCTGCTCCTTGAGCTGCCGCTTCTCCACCGTGCCGGTGAACTCGAGCAGCCGGTCGGCGAGCGTGCTCTTGCCATGGTCGATGTGGGCGATGATCGAGAAGTTGCGGATGTGCTTGCAGTCGATGGTCATGCGATGATTGTAGCCGCTCAAATCGCCCCGGGGGACAGGCTTCAGCCTGTTGCGTTGTAGGACAGGCGTCCCGCCTGTCTCTTCTCAATGCGCGCCGGCTCGTGACTGCCCACGCCCTCTCGCTTGACGTTCGCCTCAGCCCTCCAGGCTTCGGCTCTCTGCGTGTCCGCTTCGCTTTCGCCATCCATGGCTGCGCTCGCTCCCACAGCCCGCTCG
>Ga0214923_10002943_pt1 | contig 21922 bp, 13 predicted proteins | sample LL1510_MetaG_FD_177993 | JGI IMG/M metagenome (GOLD analysis project Ga0214923, IMG submission 177993) | Freshwater microbial communities from Lake Lanier, Atlanta, Georgia, United States - LL-1510 | ecosystem: Environmental > Aquatic > Freshwater > Lake | place: USA: Georgia | collected...
GCAGCTGCTGTAGCACTGTTTCCAGCAGCAGTTGCTGAATTAGCTGCAGTAGTTGCACTAGTAGAAGCTGAACTAGCACTTCCTGCAGCATTAGTAGCTGAAGTAGCTGCTTCTGTAGCTTTAGTAGAAGCAGTACTAGCACTAGTAGCTGCTTCTGTAGCTTTAGTAGAAGCTACATTTGCACTTTGATTTGCTTCTGTAGCTTTAGTAGAAGCATTACTAGCACTAGTAGCAGCTGCTGTAGCTGATCCAGAAGCCGCATCTCTAGCACTTTCTGCAGCTACTTTAGAAGCAGTAGAAGCAGTAGAAGCAGTTTCTGCATTAGTAGCATATGTTGAAGCATTACTAGCACTATTAGCAGCTGCTGTAGCACTGTTTCCAGCAGCAGTTGCTGAATTAGCTGCAGTAGTTGCACTAGTAGAAGCTAAACTAGCACTTCCTGCAGCATTAGTAGATGAAGTAGCTGCTTCTGTAGCTTTAGTAGAAGCAGTACTAGCACTAGTAGCTGCTTCTGTAGCTTTAGTAGAAGCTGCAGTTGCACTTTGATTTGCTTCTGCAGCTTTAGTAGAAGCAGTACTAGCACTACTAGCAGCTGCTGTAGCTGATCCAGAAGCCGCATCTCTAGCACTTTCTGCAGCTACTTTAGAAGCAGTAGAAGCAGTAGAAGCAGTTTCTGCATTAGTAGCATATGTTGAAGCATTACTAGCACTAGTAGCAGCTGCTGTAGCACTGTTTCCAGCAGCAGTTGCTGAATTAGCTGCAGTAGTTGCACTAGTAGAAGCTGAACTAGCACTTCCTGCAGCATTAGTAGCTGAAGTAGCTGCTTCTGTAGCTTTAGTAGAAGCATTAGATGCTGCTGTTTCTGCATTAGTTTTTGCAACTATAGAAGAATCTTTTGCAGTTTCTGCTCCTGCTTGTGCAAGAAGTGCGGCAGTTTTTGCAGCTATAGAAGAATCTTTTGCAGTTTCTGCTCCTGCTTGTGCAAGAAGTGCAGCAGTTTTTGCAGCTATAGAAGAATCTTTTGCAGTTTCTGCTCCTGCTTGTGCAAGAAGTGCAGCAGTTTTTGCAGCTATAGCATCTGAAGCACTTTGTGCAGAATTAGCTGCATTTTGAGCAGAATTTAATGTATTTCCATAAGTTTCTTGTAAATCACTTACTTTATCAATTAAACCAGTTCCTGCTGAATCAATTAAATTAATTCTAGCCCTTAAATCTGCATATAATTGCGTTTCTGTAATTTTATTTGTTAGTGCTGTTAATAATGTAGTTACATCTTGGCTAGTAGTTACATTTCCCAATGATAGTGGTGTAACGCTTTCTATACCATCATTACTTTTATATGATATCCATATATACCAGTTAGTACTAGGATTAGTGGCTATACTTGTAGTAATGCCTTTAAACTCAGTTATTTTAATAGTATCTAGAAATGTAGGAACATAAGTACCGGTGCGTACTCTTCCATATACTACTGTAGTAGAGTGTCCATGACCTTGAATATATGTAGGTAATTCTGGCAAAGTAATAAATATATAACTTACACCAGCAGTTAATGCTCCAGTAGTATTAAAATTAGGATTAGGAGGTGGTGTAGTATCTGTAATTAAATTTCCAGTTTTAATTATTGAATAATCTATAGTATAAGTATTATTATTTTTTATAGCTGTTAGAGTAAACTTTTCATTTCTTGAAATCCAAGCATTTGCAGCAGATTGACTAAGTGTTATTACACCTGTTACACTATTTATAGTTAATTTTAATCCATTTTTTGTAACTGATCTGTTAGCTCCATCTGTTATTCCATTAACAACACCATATATAACATTAGTTAATAAAGCAATACCATTATATAATTCTAATGTATTTGCAGCTGTTGGTAATATATAATTATTTCCGCTTTGATCAGATTCTATAATATCATTATTTCTTGTAATTCTTAAATTAATACCTGTATATTTTTTAGAAATTGTTATTGGCAAAGAATTATATGTTATATTTTGATAAGTTAAACTAGCTGTTATAGTTGCACTATCTCCAGCTAATTGTGTAGCTTGTAGTGTAAGAACATTATTAGATATAGAAAGAGTAGTTCCAGGAGTTAAACCTATTACAGTAAATGTAACTGTGCCTACTAAAATACCCCCCAATACTGCGGTTATTTTTACATTAGCTGGATCAGCTGTAACTATATCCGTGCCATAATTAAATTCTTGTACAGGTGCTGCTAAAGTAATATAATTAGTTGCAACACCTAATACCCTGGGATTTAAAACTTGTAGTGCTAAATCTCGTGAATTAAGTATAGTAGTTGACATTAAACTAATACTCCTATTGTTACTAAACCTGTTAGCCAATCTCTAACGATTGAATAAACAAGTCCTTTTTTACCACTACTTAAATTAAATCTATTAGATTTAATAGTAACTATATCTCCTAATTGTACAAAAATAAATTGTGGTAAGTAAGTAGCTGTTATTAAAAATCGTTGTATACCCCATAAACTAGATCGTTTTTGAGCCTCTACTTGGGCTTCACTAGTAATTAATAGTTGAGTTACTTCTTCATTTACTAAACCTGTATCTCTATATAATAATTGTTCTGCTGTTAAAGTATTTGTAGTATATAAATATTCTTCTTGAAAATTACTTGCAGGATTTACACCACCTGCTACAGTTTGTTGTACAGTATAGTTTTTACAATAAGCAAGTTTAATAACAGGTTTTACTGGAAATGTTTCGCTTATTGATAATGAATTTACTACCATATAATCATCTGTTAGTTCCCATTTACTAGTTTCAGTAGGTGCTTTTAATTCTATTAATCTTAATTTACTTGTACTAACTTGATAATTAGATATATTTGTTCCTGTAATAGATATATTTGTACATATTAAACCTGCATTTATACTTTTTGCTAATTGGTTACATATATCTAATATATTTAATCTTTGATTACAATATATTCCTACTTTACTACTATTAGTTATATTTGAAAAATCTATTTCTGAACTAGTAAAAGCATTAGCTACATTAGTAGTATAATTTTGAACTATAATTTTAATTAGTTCAGGTACAGTACATAAATTTATAGCATTGGTTCTAGCCGAACAAGTAATAGTTCCTACTGGATTACTAATTGTTTCAAATTCGCCTTTATTTAAATATTTAATTATATCTATTGGTATACCATTATCGCGTACTTCTATAATATTTTCTATTACTCCATCATGAACTTTATATATTTTGCCAGTATTACCTGTACTACCATTATCTACATATAGTGGCTGAAAATTAAAAACTTCTCCAAATAGTAGTGGTACTACATTTTCTTTAGCAGTACTATTACTTTCACTATAATTTAGTTGTTGTAATAGTTTAGTCTTTAATACATCATTTAATCTTTGCATTTTATCTACTAGAGAAAGACTAAGAGTATTTTCACCATTAGATATTAGGTCTTCAACTAATCCATCAAAAATTAATACAAAATCATTTTTAATCCAACTAGGATCGCCAAGATATATTTTTACAGGTCTTTTTTTCCAAGTATAATTAAGTAAAATATCTATATGACCGCCAGTATTATCCAATTCTACAGTTCCATAGCTTATGGAAATATTTGCTTCTGCTGAAAGTGATTCTGTAAAATTTAGTCCACTTTTAATAATAGATATATATTCAGGACTATATGGCATACTAGAAAAATAAAAAGTGGTATTCTGATTATTTGAATCTGTAACCTCTGTAATATCTAATAATATACATTTTATATGGCTAGATGAATTTAACCAACTAATTATTTGACTAACTGTTTTCAATTATATTCTCCAATTACCAACCTATAATATCTAAAGATGTATTATAAAATCCATTAACAGCATACTCTAAACTATTGCTTTGATTTCTACCATATATACTATAAGCTTGGGTTATTTCTGGATTAGAATTATTAGGAAATACGCAAATATACATAAAACCACTTAAACCCCATGTACGAAATATACTAAGTAATTCTTTCCTAGAAGTTTCATTTATATAATTTAAATTAAAATTCATACTTTCTGTTATAGGTCTACGATCTATATAAATATTTCCGCTACGTGTAATAATTACTTCACTAGCATCATTACTACCTAATGTAATTCCTCTTTCTACTTGTTGTGAACTTTCCCAATACTTTCCACAAATTATTCTACTACAATCAATAGTACTTGTACCATTTACTAGTATAATATCCATTTTTCTAATATTAGTATATGTAGTAGTTAACCAAACACTAGTTTTAGTAGCTCCACCAAATATAAAATCAGTATAAGTTGAAGTAGTATTACCATTTTGTAAAACTATACTTTTACCAGTACATGCTGATAAATTAGAAGTTTCTTCTACTTTATTATTATTAACATCATACAATATAATTTTAATTGTAGCTCCACTTACTAAATTAGTTGCTGGTAAAGCTATACTATTTATTATTTGATTACTGCTCCAAGTAATAGTATAAGTTACTCCAGTAGTACCAGTGTTTCTATGAACAAGAGTTTTTTGATTTGTTTTTAAATTATCTGTACTAAATCCACTGGCTGTACTAGTTGCTGTAATTGATGAAGCTAAATCTGCAACATTATTATAAATTATACGGATATTTGCCATAGCTACTCCAATAAAATTAGTGCCGCAATATAGCAGCACTATACTTTCTACTTAATACTAACTTTATTTTGTAATCTAGTAGCTTGAGCACTTTTACTAATACTGTCTATTACTGCTTGTGCAATTTCTTCAGTATTTCTATTAGTTGCATTTGCATTAATTACTGCACCATTTGCAACAGTTTGTTCTAAGCTATCAATTTTTTGATTTAATCTCTGTATTTCTAATAACATTTCTCTATTATAGATATTTGTATTATTAGTTGTTGTCATTAATTTAAAATTATCGGCTGCGGGTATTATGCGTTCACCTTTGTGTACTTGTGCTACCATATCTTTAGACACATAGTTAGTACCTGCAGCAAATGATCCACCAACAGTTATACCTTTACCACCTTGGACTAAATATTGCTCTATTAATTGCGCTGTAGTTTTGCTGCTATTATCAATACTTTCTAAAAATTTATTGCTGTCTTTTAATTCTAATAATTGTTTTTCTGCATCGGTTAATTGGGTAGACAAGGTGCCTTCTACACTATCAATTATACTTAGTATGGTATTCAAATCAACAGTATATTGTGCACCACTGGCATATAAACTTCTGGATAAGTTTAAGAAACGATCTGTGGCTCCAGTAAGTTTACTTATAGCGTCGCTTCTTATTTTAATTTCTTCAGGCGTTACAGCTGCTTTATTAATTGTTGCTAATAATTGTTCAACATTAGTTTTGGCTAGTGCATATTGTTGTATAGTATTAAGAGTAGATTGATCACCAAGTAAAAGATTAGCTTTATAATCTTTTAAAACTTGTATTTGACTTTTTAAAGTATCTATAACACTTTTCAAACTATTTTCTAAAGCTTTAGTTGTATTAACAAAGTCTTGTGTTCTAAATATTTGTCGCTTTAATTCTCTATTACTTTCATCTAGTTTATCAATTTCTTTTTCTCGTAACTCTAGCTGTGTCATAGTTAGTTTTGCTAGTTCTTCTTCTAAACTAGTGCGTTCTTCTGCTATTTTTTCCTGGATTTTAGTACTTTCTATAAAATCTTTTTGTAAATTTAATAGTGAGCCAAGCAGTTCTTCACCACCTTTTCCAAGACCTTCAATACTTTTAACTAATGCTGCAAACTCTTTACGTGTATCTACAGACTCTATGCCTAATCCAGGAAATTTTAAACTTAGTCGTGCTAGTTCTTCTCCTACTGCTTTACTAATAGGAGCAATTCGTTCTGCTTCTGTTAAAAAGTTTTCTCTAAAATATTGTGTTTTAGATATGAAGTTATCAAAACCATCAGCTGCTTTTATTAGTGCTTCCGTAACATCATAATTTTTAGAAATATCAACACCAGTAATACCTATATTACGTATTTGTTGATTGACTTTTTCTGCATTATCTACAACACGAATTACTGTTTCTAGTAATCCTTCACCAAAATCAGCATATTTTTCAAAACTTTGAAATACTGCTAGGGTAGCGTCATCAAGTATTGAGCTAATAACACTTTCTACTTCTTTAGCTAGTGCTTCTCCGCTCAAACCTTTTAAGGTTATTTTTAAATCTTTTATTTCGAACTTACTTAATATATCTTTTACACCTTGCTCTGTATTAGTTCCGGTTTTAACTGCTAAATCAGTTAATAATGTTTGTGCATTACTAAAAATATCGGTAAAAAACTTTGTTATATCACTACTAGTTTGTCTAACATTTTTATCTATATATGTTTTAGTACTACCACCTAAACCTAAAAATCCACTCTTTTTAACTGTACGCTGAACTTCTTCATAAAAGTTAACAGCTCCTTGATTTACTCCACTAGCTAAATCACCAAATGAAGCATTAAGTAGTATACCAGCATCTCTTATTTCAGTACTTGTACTACTACCAAATAATTGGCTAATACCTAAAAATCCTCCGCCAGTTTTAGTTCCTGTAGCAGTATCAAACATGCTGCCTGTTCTTAAACCTTGTACATTGTAGAGTCGTTTAGCAGTTTGATTTATACCACTATCAATAGATTTTAATGTATTAAGTATTTTATTATCATAGCTTAAACCATCTACACTAGTTTCTTTAATACGTTCTAAACTTTTAGCTATGCTTTCACTTTTGGCCTCAGTATCACCAAAAACGCCACGACGTACTTGTACTTCTTTTCCAGTACTATCATAGCCCATAGCAGTACCTTGTACTTTTTGTTGCTGTTCAGCTGTAGGTACAAATGCTGGTTTGCTACTACTACCACGACCAAGTAAAGCGTATAAAGTAGCAATTAATCCAACTGCAACAGCTGTTCCGGCTATAGGACCAAGATCTCTAATACTTTTACCAAATATATCAGTTGCATAGGCTCCCATACGCTCTAGTGTACCACCAATTGTAACTGCAGTTTTTTGACCTTCTACAGTCGCACTTACAGCAGCTGATTTTATATCAGCTGCCATTTCAATAAATTTTTGAGTTATTCTAACAATATGTATAGCTCTTTCAACTGCTGCAAAAGCTTTATAGGCTGTTGTTTTTTCTTTAAATAGTTTTTTAGTATCTCCTATTATTTGAGCATTACCTTTTAACTCTGTTTCTTTATTTTTACTTATTTGTTTAGATTCAGCATCTAATATTTCTGTTCGTTTTTTACCTAGTTCATCTTTACTTTCATCTGAACTAGCTGTTGCTAATTGTTTAGCATTATCTATTAAATCAGATTGTATAGTTTTTAATGCATTAGATCCTTTTTCAGTTTCTTGATAATTTTTTATTAATGTACTAGTAATATTACCTAACTTTTCTCCTGTAGTACCCATAGCACTAGCTAGTGCTTCTGCTAAAATTTGGGTTCTACTTGTTAGTTCATTTTGTTTTTCTTGTTCAATATTTTGTTTGCGCTGTATTTCTATTAATTGATTACGAGCATCTCTTTCACTAGTTATAATAAATAATCTATTCTGTAATAAAGTATTTTGTCTTTCTTGCTCCGCATTTACTGCCTGTAAATATGCATCTTCACCTTTAGTATCTTTTAAATACCTTAATTTTATTTCTGCTTCTTCTTTAGCCTTAGCAGCTGCTATTGCTGCATCATTAATTTGTTTTTGAGCTTCAAAATTAGATTTTTCTATATCCATTCTAGCTATTACATTAGTAGTATATTGTTTATCTAAATTATATAGTTCTGCTTTTGAAGTAAATTGTGCTCTAGCTATCTGCAGTCCTGCTTCTATTTCAGCATTTTCTTTTGCTATATTAGAGCTTTTAATCTCATACTTTTTACCTAGATCTAAAATTTCTTGATCTAGCTCTCTCTTTTTTATAGTAATGTTAAGATTATCTATCTCTGCGTTATTCTTTTTATCTGTTGCGTCTAATAATTGCTTTTGGTAGTTTGCTTCTTTTTCAGCCTGTTTATTTCCAGTATTCATAAATTTTTCACCAGCTTGTTCATAAGCTAGTTGTATAGTACTACGCTCAATAGCTTGTTTCTTACGTAATTGCTCTAACTCTAGTTGACCTTCTTGTTGAATTATTTCTTTAGTTGTAATACCTGCTATAGATTGAATACTTCCTCTTCTAGAAATTAATAGTTGATTATAGTCATTTTCTAAACTCAATAATTTATTTTTATCAGCTAATTCTGCCCGTTGTTTTTGAATAATTCCTTCAATTAATGTACTTTGTTTTTCAGATTCTTTTACAATTAAATTAGCATCTTGAGCAGCAAGCTTAGTTTGTACATTTTGTACAGCAGCTCTTGATTGTTTTGCAATTCTTTTAGGGTCTGTATCTACAGGTACAGATGCTTGATCTTCAGGACCTATAGGTACAGATTGTGATAATTCTGTTGCAGTTTTAAAAATATCTGCGGCTTTCATAGTACCACTAAGAACCTTAGCTATTATATCCGTAGCTACTTTTTGTTCATAAGCAAAACGTTTTTCTTCTTCTGTAGCATTTTTATCTTGACTAATTCTTGAGTATTCCACAGAAGCACGTAAGGCAGATGTTTCAGCAGCTAGTAGCTCATTAGTTTTTATTAAATCAATATTTGTTTTTATAGCACTAATTTGTATATTTATTTCTTGTACTTTAATTCTAGTACTTTCTTCTACAGCTCGTTCACCACTTAATACTAGTGAATTAGCTTTTGCAATATTAATACTAGCTTGTTGCATAGCATTACCAGTTGCTTGTGCAATATATTTACTACCTTGTTCAAAAGCAATATCTAAGCCTTTTAAGAATAGTTCTCTGCCTCGATCTATTTTATCAGTAGGTAAATAATTTATTGCATTTTTATAAAGTTCTACTTGATCTTCTAGCTGCTTAGTAATTCGTTGTTGTGTTCTTTCGTCTCTTGTTAAAATTATTCTTCCAGGTGAATTTTTTTCTCTTTCCTCTGCTAGTTTCTTTTCTTTTAATCTGCTTTCATCTAATAATTGCTGATATTTTTTGAGTTCTCCTTCATAAGCTCTAATACCATTAGCTTGTTCTTTAAATCCTTGTTCTATTTCTACAAATTGTTTTACAAATTCTGGACCAAATAATGCTGCTTTTCTAGGATCTTTTGATAGTTCTTCAAATGCTGCCATAATACCTTTAGTACCACGATTCATAGCAGTTATCATACTATCAGCAAGTATTTGCATACTATCCCCTAATTTAAATAGTGGATCAGTACTTGCAGTGCTTTGTAAAAATTCTTGATAACTTTTTAGTGCTTTATCACTAGCATCTCTAAAACTTTCTAAATCACTTCTAAGTTTGTCTAATTCTTTTCTTGCTGATTCTAATAAACTAGTAAATCTTTCTCGAACACCCTCACCTAGTCTATTTAAAGCATCTTCTACAGTACCTGCACTAAGATCTTTTACTTGTAGTAGTTCTTTAAATCTTTCTCTATATTTTTCATCAATATCACTACGACGTAAAAGATCTAGGGCACTAATTAATTGTTTGCTTAAACCTCTGGCAACTTTATCATCTATACCATAACCAAAAAAATCTTTAAATCCTTCTACAATTCTATCAAACCAACCAGTACTAGCCTCTTTAGCCAATTTAGCGTCTTGTACTAATCTTTTAGCACTATCACTAATTTCTGTAAAAGCATTACTAATTGCTATAGCTTGATCTGTTAAACTTTTAGCTAATCCTGCTCTGTCTAATTCTGCAAGTGTACGTTTTGTGTTATCTACAGAATCATTAACAGAATCTAGGCTAGCATTAAATTTTTGTATTTGTTTTTCATTTTTACTAAATATAGCTTCAAATAAAGAAAATACTGTTGCTGCAATAGCTATACCTGTTAGTGCACCACCAACAGCGTTTAAACCTGATAGTAATTTTCCTGTTAATATAGCCCCAGCACCACGAGCTAATAGCATATTTTTTTCAAAATTAGACAAGGATAAATTAGCATTTTCTATATCTAGTTTTAGTAGTTGAAATGCTATACCAATACCTAGTACACCTGCACGCATATTTGCAGTTTGTATTATACTATCTTTTGCACCTTGTTTTTTAATAGCTTGTAAATCTTTTTCGTATGATTGAGCTAATTTATTACTTTGAAGTGCTTTTTCCGCATCTGCTAAAGCTCTTTGTTTTACTGCGGAAAAATTTACTTCACCAGCTAGTTGTGTTTCTAGAGTATTTATAAATTCTCGTTCCAATGCAATTCTTGTTTTTTCTTGCTCTGTTAATTTTCTATTACCACTAGTTACTTGTGTTACATAATCTGCATGTGCTATTTTTAATTCTGCTAGACTTTTTTGAGTTAATTCAAGTGGATTGTCTTGTAAAATTTGTTTAAATGCTGGTTGTGGAGTTAGTAGTGCTCCTTGAGGTGTATTTGCAGCACTATTTTTATAAAATTCTAATATTTTCTTTTCTGCTTTATCAACGGCAGCAACTCTAGCATCAGCTGCATCTGTTGCAGATTTTATAGTATACTGAGTAAGAGCGTCATAACCTTTTTTCAAAAAGTCTAATTTTTGAGTAGTTTCTTCTGCTTGACGCTCTAAAGTTTTTCCAAATGCAGCTCTAAGATCTGCTACAGCTGGTAATGCTTTTTTAACAATAGCTGCAATTATAGCAGTTAAACCAAGTGCTAATGCTGTAGGACTAGATGCTAATATTTCTACAATTGGTTTTAATACTGTATTTAGTAACTCTAATCCACTAAAAGCTACATTTTTTAAACTTGCTAAAAGTTTATCATATGGATTAGCTTTAGAGTCTGCTAGTGCTGCAAATTTTTCTTCGCCTTCTTTAACAACAGCATTAGCAAAAGCTTGACGTTTTTCAAAATCTGTTAATTGACTAACAGCTTTGCCTAATTGTAGTGCATAAGCTTGTGTAGCTGGTTCTATTTTAGTAAAAATACCTAGTTCATCTAATAATTCAGGCTCTAGTTTAGTCACACCACGACTAAGACGATTGAGTGCATCAGGCATACTAATGCCTAGTGCAATACTAGCATTTTTTGCTACAGCACCTAGTCGAAGTATATTTTGACTAGTCATGCCGGCACTACTAGTCATAGCAACACTACTCATTGCCTCACTTAAACTAATAGCTCCATCACTAGCTTGTACTAATTGTTTACTAAGTGAGCCTAACGATTTTCCACTTACTGCACCAAGTGTATTTAAGCCCTCAATAAGACTACTAGTATTAGCTGCATCGCGTAATACATTAAAAGCAGCACTAACAGCAAAAATATTAGCTGCAAACGTTGCGTATAAGCGTACTAATCCACCCAACCCACGAGATTGTTCTGCAAAATCACGGCTAGCGGCGCCTGTAGCACCAGCAATACCGCGCATTTGGTTATACTCAAGATTTTCTCTACTATTGGCTGCTCCAGCCATTGCAGCTGCACGAACTTTTTGAGCTCCACTAGCAGCTCTATTAAATCTTTGCAATGCTTCTGTAGACTGATCTAAATTATTTCTAATTTTTCCAGTATCTTCAGCTGTTTCTTTAACACCCTCAGCTTGCAATTTTAGTCGTGCTGTAATTACGCCTTCTTCCATTTCTTCTCCTAGGCGGCCATTTTAAAGATAATTATTATAATTACCGATTTTAATTTTAGTTTAATTATAACACACTAGCACAAAAATATCAACTGTACATTTTTTATGCAATAAAAAAGCCTAGTATTACTTACTAGGCTTTTTTATTTCTTGCTTATATTTTTTAGTTATAATATTACTTCGAATTTTATCTATAATAGACATAATTCTAAGCATTGTTTGTTGTTCAGCAGTATCTTCAATTTGAAAAATTTCAAATAAATTAAAAACTATAGTATAGTCTTTACCCATAAAAGTACCACTCATACCTTCCCAGCGATCGCTTAAAAAAGTATAGATATTAAAAGTACTTTGTACAAAATTTGGTAAATCTTGAAATTCTATGGGTACGTCACTATCAACAGGTTCTGTGCCTAACATTTCACACATTTCAAAATACTGATCTTTAGTCATTCCTAAATCAGCATTTTCAAAATAATTTTCTAGTAAATTATTTATGTCATCTATTTGCTCTTGGAAAAGTTTCCCAAGTCAGTAACTTGTTCACTAATAAAGCTATCAAAATTTACTGAACTTTTCATTAAGTAAAGTGCATTTTCTTCAGTATATTCAAGCTCACTTTCAGAATCTTGATCACTAACATCTACTGGTGCTAGTTGTTCTAGATACTTCATTTTAAAGCCTTTCCAACCTTTAACACTACCCTTAACATAAAGCTCTAAAAATAAATCATCATTTAATTCTTCTACAGGCTGACGATTTTTAAATGTAGTTTTAGTAGCTTTTTTGCGAATTGTTTGTAAGGTTTCTCTAGATAAAAAACATATATTAATCTCAAATCCTGGCATACCTGGATACTCTACCATAATTTCTTTGCTAGGAACAAGCATGTTTTTAAGTGATACAGACGACATAAATATTAAATCCTTAGGTTATTATAGTGGGGGCATAATACCCCCAGTCATTAAGTTGTTGTTGCTGAGTAATATGCTACTGTGATCTCATTTTCTTGTTCAAGATCAAGTGCATTAGCTGTTGCACCTTGAGCAGTAAAATTAATTGTTTGACTTACAACTTGCTCAGTATTAATTGTTGGTATTGATAGTACAGCACTAGGCATGTTTAAAGTAACACGAGTTGCAGAACTACTACTACCACCAATATGTAATGTTAATTTAAAATCAGGTTCTACATCTGTAGTACTGTTAGTTAACATATCGGCCAATAGTGCAGCACTATTTCCAGCACCTGATTTTAAGTAACAGTTAATTGTTCCACTAATAGCACGAGTACCAGTAAAATATGTAGCAGGTCTATTAACAACACCAAGATTAGCTGGTGTTAAATAAGTAACATTATTAGCAAATGTAATACTACCACCTGTTAGTGCTAATGTATACGTTGTGCCACTAGGACTTCCTGCACCAGTATAAGTTGGACTAGTTGTATAAGCTTGTAATGATACACTACTTAATTTATTAGCTAAAAATGGCGCATTTGTTACTTTTTGTTTATAACTGCCACTAATACCAGTAAATGTTCCTGGTGTAGTACTACCTGCTGTAATAGCACGTAGTATACCACCACGAACTGTCCAAGCAATAGTTGCAATTGCATCTAAACCAAAATCAATAGTTGCTTGATCAACTACACAATCATCAACAGCATAACTATTAGCATCTAGTAGAATAATTACACCAAATTTATGTAATTGATTTTTATTACTTTTAGTCAGTGATAGTGTACTAACTGGCGTAGCTCCTGGTGTTACTGTCCAAGCAGCATTAGCACCAGTACTACTTATAGGTGTACTATCACCATTAGTTTGAACCCAAGGATCACTATTTGTAGTACTACCAATTAACTCATTTTGATTTGGAGTAGCATCTTGATAACCTGCTGCAAATGCATTCCACAATACTTCTTCTTCTGCCCCAATCCAATCATCTGCGGTACCTACACCATTAACATTAAATTTTGGACGAATATAAGTACTAAAACTTAGTTCAACTGGTTCTAAACTAGTATTAAATTGGCGCTGACCGCGTGCTGGATCTGTACCAGCTTCATTAACTGTAATAGTTTCTGTACCAGTATTTTGACTAAAACTTAAGCCATCTAGTACTTGAATTTCTCTAGTATTACTTGAGGTAAATCCAGTACTATTTACAACACCTGTAAAGCTATTAACATTTGTTGTAAAAAACATACGTGCGTTACGAATTAAATTAAATGCCATGTTTTATTCCTCATTATTAGGTGCACATTGCATCTACTAGATATTTATCTGTTATTAGCAAATTAGCACGGTTGTTTACATGATCTGATAGCGGACCTGTAAATTAATTTCACCAACTGCATATGGAATTAACAGCCCTTCGTCGGTAGTAATAGACTGTATTTGTATTTCAGTTGTTTCATAGTTATTTGTGGTATCATATACTAGTGTACGATTTAAATCTATACAATTTTCTAGATCAATAAGTAAATTTTCTAGATCTTCTTGTGAATCTTCTTCATTTTTTACATATACTTTAATACATATATCTAATAAACCCCAGACAAAGCCGCCTGGTAGATAGTCTCGAATTTCATTAGTTGGGTGCACATATACTGCTGGAAAATCTTGTATTTCATCCCAAAATTTTAGTTTAGCATAACTATTACTATAAAGATTAGTTTTATATAAGCCAGTACCATTTATACTTTTAAAAATTTCTGCTATAGCTTTTACTATACTAACGCGCTTGCTCATCTTTCAACAGCCCTTATTTTAGTAATCATTTGTTGTTTAGCTAGTTCTCTAATTGATTTTGCGATTAACAGTTTAGGGTCTCTAGTACGAGGATATTGTTGTTTACCTCCAGTACTAAAAGTTGCATATGGATTACGCATATATGTATAAAATGCTGTAATCATACCCTGTCTACTTTCAGTTATTTTCTCTACTTTTACACTTTCAGCAAATCTACCTGTTTGCAAATTAAGTATATCTTTACGATTTCCATTACCCATATTACGTTTTATAGTTTCTATTAAATTATAATTTAGTATATTTTGTAATACTATTGGAGATTCTGATGTTTTTTCAAACTGTAATTTTGGTTTTACTAAATCTATAAGTTTACTAGTTGCATTAGTAGTAGTAGTAGTAAATTTTTTTGGTTTAGTATTATTAACTACGTAATCAATACGTTTAAATTTTATTGATTTTTTATTAGTAGATTTTTCAGAAACTATTCTATTACCTGCTAATTTAGAAATTATAACATAATTTAAAAATTCTAATAAACTTTTAGATCCTTGAGCTAAATGTGGTTTGCCTTTAGTAACTCGTTTAACTAAAGTATCTACTATTTTTTTACGCTCTGATCTTGTTAATGTAACTTTTTTAATTCCAATTATTTTATTAAGAGCAACTTTTTCAGTAGTTCTACCACGACTTTGATTAACTACAGCATCTTCAAAATTAGTAAATGTAATTCCTAAACTAAGTAATGCAGCGTATCCACCTTCAGGTCCTGTAAAATTTCTAGTTACAGTAATGCTATTTTCAATTATTTTACTTTCTCGTTTAAAAAAACTAGCACCTTCCTGTAACTGCTGCTTTCCATATAATTTTGAACGCCCAGATGCTATACTATATATAGCTTTTGCAAATGCTGGACTATTAACATAGGTACCAACATCATTTATAAGTGCTGCATGTCCAATATTTAATATTGTTCCGCTTTTATATTTACTAGAAAATTCTGTTGGTCCAATTATTGATTTTAAAAAACTTTCTAACCAAACATAAACATTTGTTCTAATAGCGTCACCTATAGCATTAAAAGAACTTGAAAAAAATATATAACCTTCTCCAAGTCCTGGCTCTATAGCAGCTAATATAGCTTTATTTCCAAATACAGTTCTAATTTTTCCTGCAAATTCTATTCCTAAAACTCTAGCAGATATTGCATTATCTATTTTTCTAGTACGATTAAACAGTGACATTGACATTCTGTTTAATTCTGCTATAGGATTAATTACACCATTTTGTTGACTAAGTAATTTTCTATGATAATTTCCTAAAGCTCTATCTATTCTAGTATGTAGTCGTCTATAGTATTCGCCTTGAGTATCTGCAAATTTTTCTAATAAATTATTTGTACCTTCTCTATCAAGAAATTGTAAAGGATTTTCTATCATCCTATTTACAATTATATTTGTAATAGATGTAGGATTAGCTATTAATACATTAGGTATATATTTATCATATACTTCTCGTAGATCTTTTTCTACACCAGTTATAAAAGAGTCTATTTTTTTAACGGCTTTATCACGTTCATTACTATTTCTAGCTTCTTCAATTGCTATACCAGAAAGAAAGTTTTCAATATTAGCCGCTACACTAAAAGGTATTTGTCTTATTGCCATTATGTATAATCCGCTACATATTGATCTAGTACGCGTTTAATATTTGCTGGTAAACTTGTTGTACTAACATATTGAACTTGTGTAGTATTAGGAGTTATATCACGATTAACATGCACAGCAGCATCATTTTTACGATAGTAACTTATTAAGTCCATTACAGCAATCTCTAAGTCAAATGGTACATCATTATAACCTGCTGTATAAGTAATTTTATAACCTTTTAGTAGATATTTAAATCCGTATATGCTAGTACTGATTATATAGTCATCGCTTTTAACCCAATCTGTATATTGAATTAAATTAGTATAATTTTGACCATAATCTGAACTTGATTGTACGCTTATAACAGTATTTACTGGTGGCTCTTTTAAAATAAACCTATCAACACCACCATCAAAGTATTCTATTTTAGGATTAGTACTTAAGTAATAATCTACAAAACTTCTGCGACAGTAGTTTTTTACAAATTCACTTACACTTGCTATAAGCAAATCAATTTGTGTATCATAATTTGTACTTTTAATTCCGGCATATGTCTTATAATCACTTCTAGTTGTTAAGTTTAATGCCATTGTAATCTCCTGTATGCTTCTAAAGACTGCCTCAACAATCTTTAGAAGCAGGACTCCTAAGAATCCTGCCTCAATTACTAATTAAACGTAACGTACTGTAACTACACCAGCACCTTCGTTGCTTGTAAGCTGGCTCATAGCTACACGCATACTTGCCACCATTACACGACGCTGATTAACTACTTCATCATCTGTATCCATACGCATTGCACGATGGTTACCAACTACGAAGTTACGTGGGTTAACTAATACTGCTAGTGCATCATTAGCGGCTGCACCAGTCATTTGTGCTGTAACTAATACACGAGTTTGTGTTAGTAAACCAACTTGACCTGTGATTAGTGTATTACGTGATTCACTGATCTTGTCTGTGCTTTGAAACTCTGTGTCATCTAATAGGTCGTAGTAAGCGGCCTGGCTAACAAATAAAATTAGTTCGCTAGGATCTAGACCCCAAACACCTAGTGCACGACGTGCATCACGAAACTTAGCGGCTGTAAATTTAGCAGCAACAGCAACTGTTGGACTTGAAGTGGCTGATGCATCATAATATGCTAAACCATTAATACCAGCAGTATAAGTTGTAGCACCAACATCGTTACCAATTATCATAGCCTTATCTAGTGTTTTAGCCATGCGACGAACGATTGCATCACGAATAATAGGAACAATAGCAATTAAACCATCTTCCTCTTCTTCAAAGTTAACATATTCTTTGGTAGCTAGCTTTGCGCTGCTTATTTCAATCTCTTTTAGTGCATGTGTACGTTGTGTACCGCTGCTTGAACTACCACCAAAATCGCTGTTAGCTACCCAAGTTGCATCTGCACCAGCATCAGGATTGATAGGCAGCTTCATGAAAGGCTGGCTCATAGCAATATTACGGATTGTACCAGCAACAACTAGTTGACGACGAATTTCGTCTTCCATGTTTAAGCTGATTTCTGTTTCCCAGTTCTTGCTTGGTAGGCGAATAGCACCACCAGCACCACTACCACTACCAGCAGCACCAGCTGTACCACCGCTAGCATACTTAGTTGCTAGATCCTTGTAGTATTTGGTTTCTTCAACTGGACGCTTTGTGATTTTGCTGATAAACACAGCAGCTTGCTTCTCCTGAAAGCTAATGTCACCATTATCAACCTTAGGGTCTGTAAACTGCATACGGCTCTTTTGAATAGCTTCTAGTTCAGCAGCTTTTTCGCGCAGAGCTGTTTCTAAACCTTCAAGTGCGCTCTTGTGTGATTCAGCTTGTTCATTAAGACGCTTTTCAACGTCGGCTAGTAAGCGCTCTGCACCTGTGTCAACTGTTTGTACTGCAGCAACAGCAGCTTTGATTTTTGCTTCTAGTGCAGCTTCTGCTTTGGCAGCTTCAGCGGCTTCTTGAGCAGCTTTAGTTTGTGCTTCAACAACAGCTTTTGCAGTTTGCTCAGCAGCAGTAGCAGCAGCTTTAGCTAACATTTCTTCTAGTAATTTTGGATCCATGTTCCATTCCTCTTTATTTGCGCTATTTGCTGATTCAGAGTCCTCTAGCCCTTTAGCTGATTCTTCTACTGCAAATTGCTGTTTAAATAACTCATATTCCTCTGCACTATCAAATGCTTTGGCTAAACTAAAAAGCGTATTCTGATTAGCAGGTACGCTGACTACACTAATTTCATGTAATTCTAAGTCTTTGATTAAAAATACTTCTACTTCTGACTTATACTCTGCATCTTTGACCCTAAACCCAATACTAAATGCACTTAAGATACCTTTCTTAATTAGCTTGTACACATCGCCGGCAGCGTCTGTAATTGCAGCTTTAATCCACAATCCTTTATCGTCAACTTTGTGATCAACCATTTTACCAACAGGCATACGCTGATCGTGAAAGGCTAGAATAATTGGATTCTTTAAATAATTTTCCATACCCTTGGCCCAAACACTAGTAGGTACTACATCGCCTACGCGATCAGTATCATTAGTAGAGGCATAGCCTTCTATCATGATTGTCTGATCGCCATCATCCTGTGGCAGTGCTTTAGCAGTAAATTTAGACCCAAAGTAAATAATTTTATTTTTGATGTCCATTTACGCGCTTGCTCCTTGTGGCCTACCGCCTTGTGCGGGGTTGGCTGCTGAACCTGCAATATTTGCAGGTACTCTAATGGCATCCTGACCATCAATCTTAGGATACCTTAATTCTATTCTAGCCTCATTGGGTGTTATAACACCACCATTAACTAGTGTGCTGTGATACTTTGCTATTTCACCTATATCAGGCTGTAGTGCACTTACCATTGAGGTGATTGCTTCCACGTCATATCCAAAATATCGCTCCACAGCGGATATATACAGCTTAACAATTGGCAATACTGTTTCCAGGTAAAATAACCGTAGATTAGGGGCAATGTTAGCATTGTTACCACCTTGTAGTAATATTGGTGGGACTCCAACTGCAGTCATTATACGCTCACCATGTGTTTTTATTGCACGATCAAAATCTAGGTCGCTAAAACTTTGTTCTGATAGTTTAATAGGTTTAAGTCCACTATCTAAAATAATAGGACGCTTGCCGCCTGATTTAGTATTATATCGTTGTTGCCAGTACTGTAGTGTTTTTTCCTTAGCAACTTGCGATAAACTATTTTCGGATGTAAGTACCAAACCAAAAACAGTACCATTATCAAAAAACTTTTGCTGAAACTCTTGCATTGAAAATAAGATATTAATATTTTCTATACAACTTTGTAGCCTGCTAGCACCTCGATAGATGCTTTCACTATTAATATCTTTAAAATAAAATACTTCTGTATCCTTAAAATCTACCGAACCACTGTACCTAAAGCCCTTAATAAAAGTTTTAGGGTCGCTGTTAATATCTACATTAGTAGCTGGTAGATGGTACATAAAAGTACCATCAAAGTGTATAAAAGCATTGCCTTCCAGCAACAAGTCTTTAAAAATCTCACGTCTAAAATCTTGTGCTGATTGGTAAGGATTTGGTCTGTAGTTTAAGAGTATGTTTAATGTTTTTTGGCGAACACCTAGTGCTACACCATCTATTACTTTGTCTTTTATATCATAGTCTAAGCTAGCACAAGCTGCTACAACCATGTTTACTGATCTGTTTACACTATCTATATTTTTAAAAGCCTGCTGGTAGCTAAGCAGTCTACCCTCAGTACCAATGGTACCGCCTTCGTCATAGTGTATTTGTTGTTGAGCTGGATTAAGTTTTTCACGAATCCAACTACTAATCTTTTCTAGTGCCACTATTTTCCCCTAAAAATTGTGAAAAATAGGAACCATAACTAGACCCACGAAAATTAATATCACCACTTGTATGCTTCTCCTGCTGCAATTCAATCCAGCGCTTTTGCTTTGCTACACTACTAGGAGCAGGGCTCTTTCCATAGATTCCATGCAGTTGAACATGATGACGATTGCATAGGGTATATACAAGTTCATATATTTCTTCATGGTGTTCAGCAATAAACTGGTCACGAATAGCTAACACAGCTTCATCCGTACTAATATCAATAGAACTACGACTTGCCCAAGTTTCTAACAAGTAGGTTATTGAGTTAAGATGGTGAAGCTCTAGTTCATTAGTAGTTTTACATATATAGCAGCGATCAGCCTTTTCATAGGCACTTTTAGCCTTATCCCTAATCCACTTTACGGCTATGCGCTTGTTAGTATTTACCGCCACATTTTACTCCAATTTTGACTATTATAGCCTAAAAGCAACTACCAATTCAACTCAAAATTTATAGGACCTATATTGTATAGCTGTACAGCGCATAACGTACTGCATCAGCCATGTGACTATACTCATCATGCTTGGGTCGTTCACGAGTTAATCCTTCACGAGTATCCCAGCGATATTGATCTAGCATTGCTAAGACATGCACACAGTTTTTGTAGACTAATAGTCTGCCTTGCTGTACTAGTGTTTGTACATAGGCTATACCTGGTAACACATCTTTTTTAGCCTTTGTAGTTGCTATATCATAGTTGTAAGCTAGGTCCGAAGCAAATTGTGCAGCTGCACTATCAATAAATACTATTTCAATACCCCAGTGCTCCATCATTAGTTTAAAACGCTCAGCATGATCACGAGTAGTTTTTTCCGATTCTAAGTAATCCTCAACACAATAGAACTTGTCGCTACTATGATCATAGATTATATTAACCCAAGCTGTAGCATCTCTGTAGCCTGGATCACAACCAGCAATTGCTTCGCCTCGTAAACCTTCTGGCAACTCATCTAAGATGTACTCTGGCTTAAAACCTTCGTAAATTTGTCCTAGATAACTAGTAAATGATGCCATGTACTCCTGCTCAAACTCTGACTTGGGCATTGAACGACGAGCTTCTTCAACATCCGACTCAGCCATTCTAGTATTTTCAGTATAGTCAGCTTGCAAACTACACCACTCTGAAAAGTTCTGATCAAAGCCACGCTGCCAAAACTTTGAAAACCAGTTGTTTTTGCCGCGTGGAGTACTAATAAATATAGCTTTAGCGTGTGGCTTGTCTAGTGTGGGACGTAATGCAATATTAAAAGCTTCTTCACCACGCTCCGATAGTGCAGCTTCGTCAAATATAATTAAATCGTATGACCTACCAACCGTTGAATCAACAGTACCTACTGAACCCATACGAATAGTTGAACCATTTTGTAGTTCAATAACTCTATCTTTAAGATTATCACGACTAACTTCAAGATCAAAGTACTTGATCAATCTACGCTGTAGTTCGAAACTAATTGAACTAAGATTATAGTTAGGTGATATAATAAGTACATTTGAATTAGGCACTAGCGTTACTAGTTGACCAATTACATTGGCTATATAAGTTTTACCTAATCGTCTAGCAAGTGCAGCGCAAACAAATCTATAGTTAGGGCTATTTACACTATTAATTAGAGCAATTTGCGGCCTGTTAATAGTATCATATAAGTTTAGTAGTTTAAGATAATTATCTATTGGCAGTTTAATAAATCTACTACTAGCTTCAAACTCAGTAATATGCTCACAATCTATATCTGGTCTACTTACTACTAACATGTAAAAATTCTACTAATAAAATTGTTGCTAAAAAGCTTAGTAGTAGTGCTGAAAATACAAATAGTATCATATGCCATCTCCACTAATAAGTTTGTGTATAAGCTGACCATACTTTGATCCATCTGACTCATTAATTTGCACATTAACCTGCTTTTGCGGACCACTATTACTTCGTAATTTTTCTAGCT
>Ga0214923_10002944_pt1 | contig 21920 bp, 15 predicted proteins | sample LL1510_MetaG_FD_177993 | JGI IMG/M metagenome (GOLD analysis project Ga0214923, IMG submission 177993) | Freshwater microbial communities from Lake Lanier, Atlanta, Georgia, United States - LL-1510 | ecosystem: Environmental > Aquatic > Freshwater > Lake | place: USA: Georgia | collected...
GCATATGCAGGCGTCATTAAGTTCGAATCGAATGCCGATAACTCGCGCCGTGATTTTGTCGCCGTCTTTCACGTTTTGAAAACGCTGGTCCATATGATGATGATCACGGGCAATAAATACAGTAACCGGCATATTTCCTTCGTCGTCGATAATCTGAGCGTGAATTCCCGCTTTCGTAATAGTCTTAGTTACGCACTCGACCAACATTCCCTCCACTGGTAAACAAATCATACACTCGAACACCACATGATATTCCACGCGATCCGCAGCAATTGTGCCACTCGAGTAATTCAAAACTTTGATCGACGACGGTTTAATAAACCCCTCGGCAATACATTTTCCCGAGATTTTCGACGTGATTTTATTCTCCAGATTGGGTTTAATGTTTTTGCCGATTTCGGTTATTGCCAATGCCACTTTGGTTTCCAAAATAGACTTATTATATACACCATATATTTTTCGTTCATTCTGATCGTCAGTCTTATGTTTTGGTTTCCTAATTGCAACGGACGACATGTGTTATGTATAGTATAAAGATTTTATATTGTTTGTTTTATTTCAATTTTACTGTGTAAATAAAAACATATTAGCTCCCGTTCCACCCGACAAATGCATACAAATATTTTATTGCAAACGATCACGTTTGTCTATGATATTTACTTATATCTAAAAATGCCGTGGTTTCTGGATCAAAAAACCACGAATGTTCGTTTGTTTTATCGACATGCATTTGTCGCAATAACATTTCTAACATCACGCAAAATCCCATTTGGTGTATTCCTTTTGAGGTTTCATCAATGTACTGTTCTTTAATTATAAAATTCAATCGTTTAATTACGTCCGCACGTATTTGACTTTCTATGCGCGTTCCTGTATTGTTATGCGATTGAGTCATATCCTTTACCCTAAAAAACAACTTACCCTTATCCGCACTAGTCGAATTTATAAACCCTACCATATTTGCATATGGCAATGGCGTAAATTTACCTTTCAATGCCGGCATAAATAATCGAATTTCTTCGGATTCTGCTTCCGTCCATAATATTGGATCATGCACCGATTTCAAAAACACGGTCCATTTATCATTCTTTGAAAGAATAACACCTGTTCGATCGCCGGCAGAAATTATCTTTTCGTCCAGATAGGATTTAATTAATCCTTCTAATTCGGTTTTAATATCGCGCACCTTGGAATAATAAAAAGAAACCAATAATAATTTTTGATTCCACGGTAATACATCAATGATATGTCTCGCCATATGATATTTTATATCATTAAATCCCAAGCCGTGTTTTAATTGCAACGCATTAACCACTTGACTTGCATGTTTATACCAATCTTTTTCTCCTTTATCGATTTTATTTGCACTAGTTGCATGAACAAAATTAGCATTGATTTCTCTTAATAATGCGGCGTATTTATCCTCAATTGAACCCTGTGGTTCAGAACCCACGCGTGGGCTCATTTCATGCTCATCTGGTTCTGCGACAGATGGAAAAGATTTGGGCACTTCCATTTTCAAAACGTTATGTTTAAATTCAATCGGCGTTTCGCGTTCGTATACGGATATTGTTTCGTCGTTTATTTCCACGGGTTGAAACGAATAAACATCTTCGCGATTCACCAAATTTCCGCGCCTTCCGTATCGATCCGTTAAATATTCGTTTTTATTTTTAATAAAATAAGTGAGCGTAGAATAAATCTGTTCTACGGGATATTGTTTCACTATATTAACCGCGTTTATTAACGGAATGCGTTTATAAAATGCCTTTTCCTTGAATAACTGACGAATGCGTTCTGATATTCGCGCATGATTTACATTTACAAAATCGGTATTATATGTATCTTTGATAATATCACCGGCGCCTATTGCTGCCGTAGGATTACACTTGAAATCACAGCTATCCATATAATCGCATATATCGGTATAGGGTCGATCACCAATTTTGTATTTGATGGTTTTTCGACCCGTGGATAATTCAATCTCGATGTTTTGGTTCGCCGCCAAAGCCGAGAGTTTATCAATCGTGAAATTGGTTTGACCTATATTCAAAAGACAATCCACCGATACCTCTTTTAAAAGCCGCGTCACACGACCAATTTGCATGGCTTTTCTCTCGGCAAATCGATACAAATACAAGTCCGCGGACTCTTCCATTGGCGAGACTTTCAGCATCGTTCCATGTAAATAAATCTCGACATTACGACGTTCAAAGGGGAGCGAACAATGACTCAAATTTCGGACACCGCGCCCGATAGTCTGTTCCACGCGGTTCATATTATACCAAGGTTCCAAGAGGTGGACTTGTCGAATACACTTAAAATCCAAGCCTTCGGATCCCGCCTTGGAAATCAAAATGACTTTGACCAGTTCGCCGTTGGCGTTACGAGGACTCACTACGTATTTCACGTCTTCCGCATTCTGAGGCGAGAATTCTTTTTGACCCGTGATCATGACATATTTCGCCTGGGAAAAGTTGGAGCCCTCGGGTAACTGAGACCTAGGTTTCATAGTTGCAGCATCCAAAGGTTCGACAATGGGACGCCCATCTGCTCCTGCCTTAAATAACGGTGACGTTTGTGTAGCCGATCCGAAGCGAGTAAATCCCATCTCTTCCAAGGCAAGCGCTAGAGGAACTAAACCGCCGTCAATATATTGAGAGTATACGAGGACTATTCCCGTAGACGCGCGAATAACCTCGCAAATCTTGGAAATCTTGGCGCTATAGTTACCGATTACCGAAGGGCTGAATATGCGTCCGTATCTCTTTAAGATCTCGGGTTTATAATCAAAGTTATAACGGCGCGGGACAGCCGATCGAGTCTCGTCCACGTAGTTCATCACACTATTTAACCCGCGTTTTCCAACAATAGTCGCCAATGGATTTTTCGCGTCTTCTTCGTCGTCATCTTCTGCGATTAAAAACTCGTCAAACGTATCTATGTTAGCCATTTTTCCTTGTGCTAATCCATCGTCAAGTGCCTGGCTAGGATAAACCATATTCAACGCCTCCAGTGGCATTTTCAACCTTCGGAATCCGAATCGGTCCATTTCCTCAAAGACAAAATTCTCGTTCATTTCTTTGCGCATAGTATCAATGATTAGTCGATATGCCTTTTCTTGGTAATCTCCGGCTTCTGTTAAATAAACAGGAACGTGATTCAGCGAAATATCGATGGCTTTTCCATTGAGTTGCACTTTGGGATAAAGAATCATTTCCTGTGGTTTCACCAATCCCACCGCCGTTCCAATCCGGGTAGCAACTGATTCGCCAAATCCGTCGATGGCGTTCGTTGCTTTTTCCAAGATTGACTTACTTTCGGAAGTAGTAGGTTGTGTTCTAGTAAAAGTATGTTCTGGAGCAAAATCCGATGGATATATTCGGTAAGGAAACGTATAAGGATTTTCTCCGCGAATATACGAAACATAACCGATCATTTTACGGTGTAATAGTTCGCGCCCACCCTCCCTCGCGCCAGGTCCACTTGATATTGCTGGCAAAAAATCGCCATTTTTATCAAATACTTCTTGTTCAGTAATAGTTCCACGCCCATCGTTCAGATTCATGAGATTTGTTAGCCAAACAATCTCTTTATAGGAGTTATACATAGGCGTAGCCGATAAAAGAAGAAATCGAAGCGATTCGCTATATTTGGCGAGTTTGGTTAGAATCTTTGCGGTTTTCCAATCGCCCTTATTTTCATCGGCTAATCGGATATTATGAACCTCGTCGATGACTATAAGTCTATTATCAAAAGTGTCTTTGATCTTACGCATCTCCATTTTTTTCTGATCTTCTACAGAATATCCGGAATTTAAAGGGACCGCGGTTTTCTTAGCCACGTAATTTGCGAGTTCTGTATAACCCATAAACACGTAATATTGATTAATAATACTCTTGATTTGACTAATAACGCGGTCTCTAGGGACGCCTTTTAAATTCGTAGGATTTATTTCTTTAATAAATGCGCTACCGGAACAAGATTGTAACGTCCATAATCCGTCTTTTTCCACTAGACCGTTTTCATTAAATAGCTGCATGCGAAAATTTTGCTGAACGTTGGGAGAAGCGACTATTATAATACGTTTTCTTATACCCATTTGTTTCATGTAACCGCGCATTTCCTCCGTGATTCCGATGGAACTACACGTTTTTCCAGTTCCTAGACCGTGATACAAAAGCAAACTATTATACGGTGTTTGAAACGAAAGAAAATTCTTTACGAAAAGTTGATGTGGCATAAGTTCGAATTGAGCTTTACATAAAAAATTAGCGTGGTCTTTAATCGATTTAATTGATCCGTCATACTGAAAATCATTAAACTCCTTACGTTTGGCGATTTTAACCGAAAAATTCGGATCATTTTGGTCGGGATATAAAAAACCGTATTCATTCAATGTATCCGTTCGATTGGCTTCATATTCAATCTTTTCTTTTTGACGTAAATAATTATTCGAAGTTTTCGGAACGGCTGCGAGTGCATTATCCAAGATAACGTTTTTATAATTTTGAATAACAGGAGCACTGGACGCAGGTTTTGCTAACGATTTATCTAATTCGTCATCCAATAAAGTGGGTTCCAATTCCTGTAATTGCGTTGAATCTTCAGGTTCTGGCTCAATAAATGGATTGGTCTCTGCGATTAGTGGTATATTAAAATCTTTTTTCTCTTCTATGGTAGGATCAACCACGCTCAAAGGTTGTTGTTCTACCACGCTCAAAGGTTGTTGTTCTACCACGCTCAAAGGTTGAGCAGTTGCAATAGGTTCGAGTTTCACAGGAGGGTAAGTTTCGCAATTTCCTGTTTTCGGATTACGGCGCGTTCCTCTAGCACACGGCGTTCTTCTTTTTTTTGTATTACCTTGGTCTTGATTAACAACTTGTTGATTCGCAACAACAGGTGGTGGTTCTAGAACAGCCACTGGTTTTGCTATTTGAAATCCTTTTTCAATATCATAAGGTTCGCATTTCCCCGTTTTCGGATGTTTGCGCGTTCCCCTGGGGCAATTCACGCGACGTTTTTTAGTTAACGCTTTACTATTATCAACAATGTCAGTCACTTCATTTACAACTTCAGATTGCGGTCGAACTTGTAGAGGATTTTCCTCTAAACGAATACTTAACGACGGAATGGATTCAATTATAGATGAATCCAGTTTTAGTTTATTTTCACTCATTATCTAAAATATACGTATATAATTTATGAATATATTTAACGTAGCCTGCGCCCCAGGGTTCCTGCATATTTCCTATTTATAAAACAAATTATTTTCTTCGTGGTTGTTACCATAAATACTTTGATAATTTTATAAGAAAAAATAGTATATTTTCTTATAATAAATTTTTGAGACACAGATAGACATATATGATTTACACGGATAAATTTTTAAGGGTGTAAACTCGGCGATTGGTTTTTCTCTTCTTGGAAAACTTTTTCCGATAACTGCGTCTTTTGCGGTTTTTATTTTCGCACCAATCGCTTGAAAAATTCTAAATGCCACAAATCGCATATTTTTTCAACGCACTATGTATCTTAGTAATCAATCGTTTCTTTTCTAAATTATAATCACGAATGCATTCCATGCACTCTTCGTAAGATTTCCATTCCATTTTACTCACTTCCATGCGCTCATAGTTTTCCATATTCATAGTATCCCCGTATTCCATGTACATCAAATAATACTTATGTTTATACGACTTATAATTTGACCCAGTGAATATCTCTTCGTAAGGCATTACATTTTGAACGTTTTTAAGATTACCAACGCTATAACCAGTTTCCTCACTAAATTCGCGCAATGCGCATTCAAAATCCTTCTCTTGGTAATTTCGCCGACCTTTCGGAAACCCCCATTCGGTTTCTTCCCACATACCGCCTTTTTTGTCACTTTCGTTGATTAAATCATTTAAGGTATAAAAATCGTTTTTCACCAAAATGCCATTGACTAAGGAGTTATATTTTTCGCACGAAACAGACTCTTCGTTTTTATATTGACTCGAAATGGCGGCTCTTCCCCAGAGGTTCTCCCAAAGCGCATCAAAATCCCCTCCTCGCATCAAGTTTTTTTCATCTATAGTCATTTGAGTCAACATGTTCAAAATATAATATTTATTGAAAACCGAGTATTTCCCGCGCATGAAATCAATATGTCCGAGTGTGTTTCGCCGACGAATCATAAGATACTGCGGGACGCCTTGAAACACGCGGAAAACGATGATGCCGATGCTGGTAATCGGAATTTTGCATTGATGGAATAGATGCCCGGGTTTTCCACAGTTATTACAATAATTGGGTTCGCTCATTTTATTTAATGTCGTTAAAGTTATTCGTAACAATAACTTTAAGTGGATTTTACGCACTTTCTATAAGAAGGTGATTATTTGGATCCTGGTTTGGATCCTGGTTTGGATCCTGGTTTGGATCCTGGTTTGGATCCTGATTTAGATCCTGATTTGGATCCCGGTTTGGATCGCGTTCTCTTCTTCCGTGTTCGTCTTTCTCGCTTAGAAAGCTTAGCCTTTTTAGTCAAGGTGCAAACAAAATCTAAGTTTCTATAATATCCTGGCTTGCATTTTCTGACTATTTTTTTCTTATAAGGGTCAAATTCAAGGCTATTCATTTTCCGAATCTTTTCAATAGGATATATTTTATTCACTAACTTTAACATATCTCTTACCTTTAATAATTCCGGAAGTTTCGGGTCGATCGTATTACGCAAATACAAAGACATGGAATAACGAAACCAACGATTCTCAATTAAGATTTCGTCGTTTTCCAACGAAAAACTCGTAGAAAATATGTCATAATTATTTTCCTTGAGCCAATCCACACCGTTCGTTTCAAAATATCTGAAATAAGAAATCACAGAATAGAGCGGGTTGCCATAATTTTCATCCTCCTCGGGGAGTTCTTTTATATAAAAATCGTCACCGTAGATATAGTTACCTTCATCGTCATAATCGTCCTTAAATTTATCCTTTCCCTCTTTTAATTCTTTAATAAAGAACGGCGCTAAAGATTTCGTATTTTCAAATAAGGATTGCACTTCCAATTCACCAGAGAGACCATATTCATCCTCGAAGATTTCTTTAATGCGTTCATATAATTCGTAATTTCCATGTCTGGAATTGAAGGATAAGTGGTCCTTTAGATAATCGGTTTCGTCCAATATAGTAATATGTCCTTCGAAAAACATGAATAGTTTATAAAGGATCAAAAACACATAAGTTTTTAATATCTTGCCTGCACCTTTTGAAATATCAATATTATTATTCGAAACACTCTTATATTTTTCGAACAAATCCTTTGTTATTTTCTCGATTAATTCCAGAGTTTCGAATTTGTCCGCTTGATCGTATAAGGAGGCTTTATCTATTTTATAATCCGACGAGGGTCTCATTAGTTCCTTCATGATATCAATACAGTCAATCGCGTTGCACTTAAACGTCATTTGAGGAATGAAAACCGCGTCGGAAATGGTTTCCAATTTGAGTTTGTCATTTTCATCCTGTGTTTCGAAACTATCGTAGGTTTGCATATAATACAAATTCGTACCTTTTTTGTTATAAAGAATTCGGTTCCCTTTGAGATAACCAATCGTAGACGGTTTTTTTTTACCTTCATCAATTAATAATGTGCCTTCTATAGGAGTTAGATTCCCAAAATGGTCGACGATTCGACTCAGGGCGTCAATAAACGTATCCACAATAACATTCGCATTATCTTTTTTGGGGTTAAAGTAGGTGATGACGAATTCCACGCCAGAAAACGTCTGACATTGATCTTTCGCGGCTATTTCTTCACTAAATTTTAGATCAAGCATTTTTCCCGTATTTGTTTTAAAAAAAAACATGTCGTTTTTATTTTTATCGACGTCTTCACAAAACGATTTTAACATGGAACTAAATGGGGTTTCTCCTATATCGTTGGTAATCTGAAATTCTATGGAATTATGATTATCGCTTTTTCGATATTCGTAAAAGTAATCTAAATAAGATTCATTCTCCTTCTTCTCCCATTTTTCCAAGGAGCGATTTGCCGCGTAGACTTCTCGCTCTTCTTCGTCCAAATCTTCCGGGGTTTGACCGGGGGCGTATTCTTCCTCGATTTTCGCTATATCTACGCCAATCGGTATTCGAACTGAAATGTAATTATCGTCCACTCTATGTATGCTTCCTTTCATCTCTTTCACCGGCAATATTCTTGGAGCGATATTGGAATTTATAAGGGTCCTTTTATTTTTATGTAGGGAAAACTTGGAAATCTCATTTGTCTCGAATTCATATCCTAAACTTATTATTTTTTTAAATATCGCCTCAGACTTTAAATTTCCTCCGTTCATATACATAATACAATAGATAAATAATCGTATTGTGTAACACAAAAAACAAAAATAAACGTCGATTGTTTTTTATGTTAGTCAAAACTGCCTATTTTTATTCCCCAGCCTATTTATACCGAAATGTCCTTTGATGATCCGCATAATGCCCATAAAAAATTCACCGATTTACCGCCCGATTTTAAGCCCTTGAATGCCGAGAAATTCGACCCCGAAGTTTGGGGACCGCATTACTGGTTTTTCATTCATACTTTGGCGCACACCTATCCCACGACACCCACATCAGTAACCAAACGCAAATATTATGACTTTATTCAGAATCTCCCCCTCTTTATTCCAAACCCGGAAATCGGAAATAAATTTGCGACCATCTTGGATAAATATCCGGTTTCTCCGTATTTAGACAGCCGGGATTCCTTTATTCGCTGGACGCATTTCATACATAACAAAATCAATGTGCTACTGAACAGGGAAGAAATATCGCTATTTAAAGCCTTGGATAATTATAGAGCGCATTATAAACCCAAAGAAATAAAAATCACAGAGAGATTCCGAATACAAACGCATTACGTATATTTCGCATTTATTTTGATATTGGTAATCGCGATTTTTGTTTTTTACAAATAGTAGCATCATGGAACAATATAGTTATATATCATATATAATATGCGCATAGAGATCATTATTTTTTTAATAGCCGCCGCGGTTATATTTAATATTTATACTGAAGGAAAATACTTGAAACAGGTCCTCGCCATGAAAAAATATTGGCAAATCGGAGGCGTGATTTTAGGCGCGCTTTTTATTTGGTGGTTATTTAAGAAAAACCCCACTCATGCACAAAACATAATAATGTCATCCAATGAATATTTAAAATATTTACCCGTAGATAAAAGCACCGCATCTATGTTAACTCCGATCTTGGATTTTACGTCAAAACATAGCTTTAACGGGGATTCGATGGGAAGAAATCCCATTTTACAAATGCCTGCGGGTTCTCAAGAACGCATTATGCGTTCAGGGCTTACGCCTTTAGGTTCGGCACAACTCGGCGGCTCGGCGCCTTCTGCGCCTTCGGTGACAAAGACCAAACGTTCGGTAAGTGAAACCAAGAAAAAATTTGTAGCATCTAGACAAAACTGGAAATGCGGCGATTGTGGAGAACAACTCAATGCGTGGTTTGAGGTAGATCATAAGATCCGACTAGAATACGGAGGTAGCAATCACGTTGATAATTTAGTCGCTTTATGTCGCGAATGTCACGGAAAGAAAACGACAATTGAAAATCTCTGATGAGGGAACCCCCTGATCTGATAAAATCGCATGTATTATATATATAGTTTATAAATATAATGACACAAAAAAAACGTAAAATAACAGGAGGAGCGACAGCCACATTTGGCGAAATTCTAAGAGATATCATTACGAAATACGGATATATGATAGGAGCGTCAATATTTGTATGCATAATCGCGTTTTACGCCATATCCAATCCCACTAGCATTGAGCTATATCCCCTTACGTATATGCTTTTAATAATAACTCCGATTATCATGGTGTTTGCAATAACAATGAATCTTTTTGGAAACTCGGAATACGTAATGACATTTGCGAAAATAATAGGAATGGGATTTCTTTTTGGATTAATGGTTTACATATATACATTAATAAGCGGAAAAATTGCCTTTTTATCAGGAGCTCCCAAATATATTGCATATACATTTATCGGTCTTCTTGGATTGGGTATATTTTACAATTCATTCATTAATTATTTATCCAGGCTTCAAGGTTGGGGTGGATTTATAGCGCAATTAATTTTCTATATTCCTTGTGCGCTATATGATTTTTTATCTTATTTATTAGACCAGGCAAAATTAACACCCATATCGGTATACATATTAATTGCGATTGAAGTAATATTAATAACTATATATTTCATTTTGCCTTATTTAGTAAGTTCGTCAGTAAACACTGAATCAAATGGTAAATTATTAGTAAACGATCCTATTTATTTAGATAAAAATCCGACCACTATAGCAAATAGCGATGATTTGATTGTTCCTCAATATATGCAAGATTTATCGAATCCAACGGATAATGTTTTATATAGAGCAAATTATTGCATATCCATGTGGACATACGTCAATCCCCAACCTTCATCTAGCTCGGCTTATTCCAAAGAAACCGAGATTTTTAAATATGGATTCAAAGATAAATCTACCGGGAAACTACACGTAAAACCGATGATAAGATATTATGGCGGCGGAAATGGAAAAGATCAATTGGAAGAACGTGATAAATACGTATTTTATTTTTCCGAATATCCCCCAAATGATCCCTATGATCCCTTAAAAAATACATTTTATGATGTTAGTATGCCCGGTCAAAAATGGAATAATATTGTATTGAACTATAACCGCAACAAAGTCGATTTATTTATAAACGGAAATTTAGAAAAAACTTTTTCAATGGACGAACATATGCCCGTTTATAATCCACTTGATACCATGACGGTAGGCGATGAAAATGGATTAAGTGGGGCGGTTTGTAATATTATGTATTACCATCGACCGTTGTCAAAAGAAGAAATAGTGACGAATTATAACTTATTTATGCACGCAAATCCGCCCATTAATAAATATGTAAAAGACCCTATAAAAAGATTGGATGTCAAAGATAAATCCAAAACATAATGGAAATAATATTTACTGAATACTTTGGGTTCTCTGCTAGATGAAAATATATAGGTCATCTATATACAAATGGGAATTACAACAATTATTTTAGGAGTAATCGTGATTATTTTAATATACGTTCTTTACGTTTTTTATGTGAAAAAGTCGTCTGTTCTTGTAACCACTGCGAGCTTAAAAAAAACTAATAATCCTATAACCGCCTTAAATGCAGCACAATCTACGCGTTATGCTTATGGAATATGGGTTTATATAAATACATGGACAACGGGGGGTGCAAAAACAATCTTTTCAAGAGATAATAATATTAAACTATATTTAGATGATTCAAAACCTACGTTATATTGTGAAATAGCACAAAGTCCTAATCCCGATCCTCCACAGAAAATTGTATTGACTGATAATTTCCCTGTTCAAAAATGGGTATACGTAATAATTAGCGCTGATGATCGCATCATTGATTGCTATTTAGATGGAAAATTAGTAAATTCTAATAAATTAAAAAACGCAGCGTTAACTCCCGCTAGTTCATCGGCTGCTCCCGTAAATCTTGGATCGGGATTCGATGCGTATGTCGCTGGTTTTACGACATGGAGCGGACCTATTGGACCACAAGAAGCTTGGAATAGTTATTTAAGCGGAAATGGTGGAAGTTCGGTATCACGCATGTTTACATCATACAATGTGGATGTTTCTATCAAAAAAGATAACGTCGAACAATCTAAGTTTTCTCTTTTCTAAGCAATATACAAAATGAAGGATTTGTCACATATTGGTGACATTCTAGCTATTCCCTTTTTTTTATGGCTATCTCTATATTTTTATGAAATAGAAAACAAAACTTATACTGAATATGCACTGATGATGTTCGCTATATGTGGGTTTATATTGGATACTTTATTTACTTTTATGTATTTCCGAAACCGTGGTCTATAAAAATCTGTATCGCTATATATACTATAATGAATGCAGAACCACCCACCGCAGCAAATCCCCAAGGACCTAATGATTTAAAAATGCCTGAGTTCGTTAAGACAGTAGCAGATAGCGCATCAAATACGTTTAATCATGTAGCAGAAGGCGTTTCAAATACGGGAAAGTCTATTCAAGATAGTTTAAAAGATTTCGGTTCTTCATCCGAAGTAGCAGTAGGAGCAAGTGGAGAATTCCTACAGTCAAATTCTATTATTGCAAAATTCGGATTTATTATATTAGTATTAATCGTGTTTTTGTTATTGGCGAATTTAGGAATATTATTAATTGGATATTTCACAAAGCCTTCAGGAAACCCTTTTCTAGTAAAGGGAACAGCTAGTGCTGCCAGTGAAGTTATTATATCACAAGATCCTAAAAATAAAAACTCGGTTGCAATTCTAAGATCGAGTAATCAGACCACCGGAATAGAATTCACTTGGTCCGTATGGATTTATATTTTGGATATTGATTCGAAAGTTGGTCCTCGTTATAAACACATATTTAATAAAGGAGAGGCGAACTATGATAACACGGGAGTAGCCAAAGTAAACAATGCTCCAGGGTTATATATAGATGCTACCAATAATCAATTACATATAATGATGAATACGGTTTCGAATACCAATCCAGTAGAAACATTAGACGTTTCAAATATGCCTTTACGCAAATGGTTTCATTGCGCTATACGTTTACAAAATAAGGTTCTCGATGTTTATATCAATGGCGTAATCAGTGGAAGACTTATGTTAAAAAATGTGCCGAAGCAAAATTACGACGACGTAAATATATGCAAAAATGGCGGGTTTAATGGAAATTACGCGGATTTGCAATATTTCGATCGCGCAATTAGCGTATTTGAAATCAATAATATTGTTATCTGGGGTCGTAATACTAGTTCCGCGGGATCGGGAATGGGTGCTTCTGATGCCACGGGATTTCCCTATTATTTATCCTACGATTGGTATGCTTCCAAGTTCTAAATACCGTTTTTTGTTATATGTATATCATATAACAAAATGTCAGCCGAAAACACAGCAGAAGCGTGTGCTCAAAGAGAATTATATTTAACCTTTAGGCAAACGGGACCGCGGGTTGAGACTGTTTCACCTTATCCACAGAATACGAAATTACAATTGGATATGCGACGAAAAGTGGAAATATTGAAATATAAAAATCAAACTTCGAATAGTAACGTCGGCACAAAATCCCAGAAATGGAGACGAGTAGTGCAACTCTCACAAAAAAACCCCATGTCTAAAAGCAATGTTCCATGCCCTTACGATGCTCTAATTCCAACACCTACATCAGCTTGCAATGTTCCTGGACCAATAGTAACATTACAATATGATCCCACTGTTCCTTTATATAAATATGGCTACCAACCCGAAAAATATAATTTGGTAAATCCATTAAAAGACGTTCCTTACACTGTATACGAAAATAACGATGTCCCGTTTTATCAAAATACAGCGGACGTGGTTTGCTATTTGCTTTTTAAAAATCCAACCGATTCAGTATATTCTTTTTATTTACAAATGCCCGTGGCTATTAATTTTAATGGATACAAAAACGCAGCATCTTCAAATAAAAAAGTGAGTTTCATAAACATAGTTTTATATAGCGGAATGTTAGAAATAACTTATGGTAATAAACCAGTGAATGCATATAACGTTAATATATCAAATGTTAGCAATATTTTATTGTCTGTTGAAAACTCCATTGGATATTTTGAAGTATCAAGATATATAGGATTAGTTAATGTATCCGAGATAATTTTACGAGCACAGCCGCAAGACGTTTATGAATTTAATATGACATTTAATATTAAATACACGTTATTGGACGAAAACCAACAACCTATAACTGAAACTACGGATATATCTCTAATTAATCCAATGACTATAGGAAATATATCAGGACCCGAAGATCAATACTATAACGTAATCAATAATTGTAAAATAATAAGCGGTTCAATTCCACCGTTTGACGTTTTTAAGTTAAGCGCTTAGAATACTTTGATTTGATTTCATATAATCTTCGGACGCTGTAAATAATTCATCGTCCAATGCTCGGCGTTGATAATTCGGCAATTCTACGTCTACATAAGAACCACCGCGCGTATCGTCTATTCCAAACATTTGCATGAACATCTTGACGAATTTATCAATATCAAATAAATCGACTTCTTGAATCCTAAAAACTATGCTTCGTGGTGGATATATTCTAGCGTATTCATATAATTTTGAACAGTCTTCCATGATTTCAGTGTCTGGTTTGCCATAGCTAGGATACAAAAACATCTTATTATCTTCAAGTCCTATGAAATATAAATTGATTTTGCTTGGGTCAGGAACATATTCCTTGATTGGCGATTTTTTAAGTAAATTATCAATCTTACTTAACAAACTCATGTTAATAATCATTTATTGGGTAATTGTTTATTAACTTTTTCATAATTATAATATTACGCTCTAGTTGAATAAGAATAAAAATAATTCACCGGTCCATTTCCGTTACCAATGGGCGGTCCATCGGCTTGAATCACATTAGGATCCATTGACGCGGGAGATGGATTTGTCGCAGGGGTTTGAATAATAAGAGGTTGTGCTGGAACCGATGTTATAAATTTACTATTATTAGGTAGTGGAGTTAATGTATTGGGAAATCCGGCGTTTTTTTGACTAGGTAAAGGTCCGTTTCCTACCATTTGAGGTAATTCTAAAGGAAGCGGTTCTTTTGGGGTTATATCCATCGTCTGAGGTAATTGAGGCTGAGGCATAGGCAGTCCATTCATCATCATCGTTCCGTTTCCATAACTAATTATGTTTGAATTCATATTAGGAATAATAGGATTTGACGCCATCTTATTTTGCCCAAGCGTAGAACTGTCAGGTTGTATGCTTAAACAATCTTGCTGAGATGGATATATTTGACCGGATAAACATTTGGTTTGATCTTGGACATCGATACATGTTCGTCTACCATTATCCTCTCCTACTAAACACCATGAAGTTTTATTTGAAGTGATTGGACTTTGTATTTTGCTAGTAGCCGAATCCGATGAAGGGATAGAATAACTAGGCGAAGGAGAGGCGGTTTCGTATCCTAAAAAACGTGTTACGGGATTATTCAAATAGTCGTCGAGTGATTTTGATGTTCGGTTATCGGAGACAGGTGTAGAAACAGGAACAGGCACGGGAACTGGAACAGGAACTGTTTGTGTGGGCATGGGAATTCGAATTTGCGTATTCATAGCAGTATCCAATTGAGATCTAGCAGCAGGATCTACCACCGTGCCACTCGATTTTAATAGAAGATTACCAACGGATTGCACTGTTCCTTCGGCTATATCTACTCCCGCTTTTGCAGTATCTCCGGCAATATCAGCTGTTTTATTTATAACCGACCCCGCAGTATATCCGAATACTCCCAATATTTGATACACTAAAGGTCCAAATGCATTAATAATCGCCTGAAAAAAATTACCAATAACCAATAATATGTTTATTCCTAAAAACGATAAAATAAGCAATCCGACCAATACAACTATTGCCCAATTTTGATATGTTATCATTCCTAATGAGGAGGCATCAGAACTTTGTATTTGATTTATAGGATTTGGTCGCGAATATATAGGATTTTCTTCAGGCTGATTCATTATATATACTGTTATCGAAATTATTCTTAGCCGCTCTGCTGTTTTACGTTCAAAATTTCCCCATTAATTTATTTTTGTATAGTAAATGAGTGTTTTTAATTTTATGGAGACTTTCTTTTTCATTAGTTTAGGGATTACTTTTGTCTTGATATTGCTTTTGGTATACCACTTTAAGCAACGTCTAAGTGCAATCGAACAAAAAAGCGACACCATGTTTGATATTATCAATAACGTAGTTCAAGAAATAACTTCGGTAAAGACCTTTGTTGTTACCAATATGACTCAGAATACTGTTTCATCTTTCATTCCCGCATCCGTTTACGAATCGCAAAACAATAACGGAATCTTTAGCCAAAGTCAATACTCTTCTCAAAATGAGCGAGACGATGCCAAGAGCGATGAAGAGAGTGATGTATCAGATGACGAATCGGAGGGAGACGAAGAATCCGACGAAGAAGTTGAATCCGATGATGAAAGAATTTTAGTATCTGATAATGAATCCGAGAGTAATGTCAAAATTGTTAATATTCCGACTTCACTAAATGAAATCGACGATGTTTCGGATAATCACGATCTCGAATTGGATAACGCCGCGGAATCTATGGATTTAGTGGAATCTCTACCTGAACTCATTGAAGATCCCGTTATTGTGCATAAGCTTGAGTCGAGTTTAGAAGAACCCGTTAATCAACAAGAAGAATCGGGGGTTTTGTCTGGAGCTTCATATGGTAAATTAACGACAGGCGAACTAAAGAAACTCGTGATTGCCAAGGGTCTCGCCACTGATGTTAGCAAAATGAAAAAAAATCACCTTGTTCAATTACTCGAATCCGGCGTATCCGAGTAAAAACATAATATGTAGAGTATATATATATTATGTTTTCCTATCCCCTTCAGCAAAGTGAAAGTGTTAACTGCGCATTCCCTGTTATAAAAGAAACCGTTCCAAGATCCAGATTAGGATACGCCACCAATAATGTATTTCCTGAATTCCCCCCTTTGATGTCGGACGGTCGCTCTTTAATTGCCACCTATCAATCGGAAACGGATACGAATGCGATTACCATGAAATCCAACGGTATCAAGTCTAACTGGAAATATCGTAACTATTTGATCGATAACGGTGAATCGATCATGCGCGAGAATTTTAGAGAGGCTTGCAATGACGTCGGCTATTTCGAACGCTTTAGTCCTACTACTGCGGATGGTAAGGAGAAAATCAAGAGCGCACCCTATATGTATTCTTCTTATATGGACGGCGCTAAGCCTCAAGGATACGCAAATAGCGATTTAAAAGATATTTATTTATCTCGCGAACAATTAAATTCTCGCAAGGTTGCGCCTACTGTCACGCAAGATTATTTAGTAAAGATGGGATATTAATTTATTTAGTTAATATAAAATACATTAATAATGTCAAGTACAAATTATGAACCAGTTAACACCGATGAACCAGTTAACACGCATGAGGGAGAAGATGAAGACAAACAAGAGGATGAATCAATTAAAATAATTGAAACTGTCGATGAGAAGTATAATGATATTCAACATGATGTTTATGGCAGTTTAACGAGAGATAAAAAAAGTACTTTTTGGGGACGTATAAGCGAAATATTGTCAAAGATGTATAATTCAATTCCAAATTTACCAAGTGGAAGAAAAATTCTTACCGTTTCTTTTTTTTCCTATAGAAAAATCGTGCAAACTCTTGTTGCCTTTCTTATAGTAAGAGAAAAATTAAATTCGGTTGAGAACGCAACATTAGAATCGCCAAACGGTGTAAATATAGATAACGATGAATATAATGATCATTGGAAATGGATTGAAATTATATTACGAGATAAAAAATTTGAACAATTGTACATAGCATACATAAGTTGTTATTTATATAGCAATTTGAAGGAAAAGAAAACCGTCACTGACTCAAATTTGAAATTAATAAATCGCGATTATTTCGAATTGATTCAACATCAACCAACAGTTCAACATCAAACGGCAGTTCAAGGTCAAACAACAGTTCAAGGTCAAACAACAGTTCAAGGTCAAACAACAGTTCAAGGTCAAACAAAACTTGTTATAGTTTACGTTCCTTCAAATCTGCCTATAGATGAAATAATAGATTATGTAAATTTAATTATAATAATTGGAAACATAAATTGCGTTACTTTGAATGAAAAATTAGGAATTATAAACAATAAAAGTGATCATATACCGCCGGTTTTAAAATATCTAATGAGTCAATCTCATGACAATAATGGTATAAAAAATATTTCGAAAGAATGTGCGTTGACAATAGACGATGATTCAAAAATTATAGACGGAGTGAATCTTACAAAAAATATAAAAATAGCTGAAACTGAAGTTAATGCGGAAACTGATTCTAATAGCGATGAAACTAAAGTTGATGCGGAAACTGATTCTAATAGCGATGAAACTGAAGTTGATATGGGAACTAAATCTAATAGCGATGCGCCTGATGTTGATCCAGAAAATCTTATAAATATAGCATTAACAGAAATAAATTTTTTCACAGTTCCAAAAAGAGGTGTGTATCCGATCGATCAATCTATGTGGAAAGGAAACCTACATTCTGAATCGTTACAACCTTATTTACAAAAACAAATAGAAAAAAATAATGAAATTGCAGATATAAGTAATAATTTTATTGAAGATAGAAAAAACGTATTTAATGATTTTTGTTTTAATTTAGACGCGATAATTTCAAATAACGTTAGTAAAATGTATGAAAATGCTATTAAAACCAATGATCTTTTAGAAAGCGGGGGTGATATTTCATTGATTATAGACTTGGTAAATGAAATTTATAAACATTTAACGAAATACACAACCCCAGATACCCTTCCGGTGTCAGTTATAGCAGCCCCCTCTCCCTCTCCTTCTCCATCTCAAGAAAACCACTCTCAAAAAGACAAAACGCATCATGAAGATAACGCGATTCATCTTCTAAATTGTTTTAAAAAATCCATGGATGATGATAACTTTTGGGGCAATTTTTCAAAATCCCATAAAGAAAACACATACCAATTTCCTATAATTTTAGCAAATTTGCCTCGAACAGCTATTTTTGTATTAAAATGGTTGATTATGAAAGCTTATAATACTTTAAATATAAAAATACACATAGGCGACTCTAATGTGGTAAGATTATATTTTTTACAGCTCGTATATGAAAAAAATTATAGGCACATGTGCGCGGATTTACATTATAAGGTAGATGGATTAAAAGACTCTAGCGGAACCCCATGGTTAAAAACGTCATTCGATGAAGCATCGCGTATACCAAAATCTGAATATGATGAATTAACGAATAAAGAAAAAGAGAGATGTGAAAGTACCTATCCAGCAGTTAAAGATTGGGCTGGTTTTGAGTGGCGCGGTCCTAAAAATAAAACGTGTCGATATCGCGCTTCAACTAGAAAGACAGATGAAATATGCGATAGAAATTTTCCTGCATATGCAACTGTAACTTGGTCAGACCCTCGTGCTGGAATAATTCGTAAAACCAGGAGAATAAGGTGCAAACGTCTTCTCAACGCAAAACGAAAAATGATTGTGGATGGTATTTCATGTAAGAAAGAGGTATGTAACAATGTTACAAAAAAAATAGAGGCGGTAGCAAAGGATCCGTCAACTGACAAGGATCATTATCTGTCAAGTAGTTGGTTACATAATGCATATCAAAGAGTAAAAGATAAAAAAATAACAACAAATAAACAAGTAGATGAGATATGCAATTCTGAATTTCCAATTTTGACTACTAAAAATGCGGCATCCTCTACGAAAAGATGGCAGTGTAAAGATCTGCTTAATAAATATATAAATTCTGTAAGAGATAACAACGATTGCAACCCTCCTGCTGGAGGAATAAGATGTACAAGAAAAAAAAAGACATTATTGAAATGCAAACCAATTATTAAAGGGTTGAAAAAACAAATAAACAATATAGCTGTTAATAAAAAAAAATTTACTAGACCAAACTGCAAATCAAAGAAGCATAAATGCAAAAAGGTAGATATTAGAAATTGTGTAATAAGAGATGCCAGAAAAACAAGAAAAATGAGTGGTGGGAACAACAGCGCCATAATCTCTATATGTTGGGGAATTGGAAGAATTGGTGTATTTATAATGCTTTATTTGTTCTGTTTAGTTGGAATGGGAATGGGAGTGGCGAATGTAGGTGCAGTTCTAGCAGGAATTGGTCTTCCATTAGGGCAGCCGATTGCAGTTCCGGCGCTTGAAGTGTCAGTTCCAATATCATTTATGTCCTGGTTCTTTTTTGCAATATTATTGCGTATTAATTACGAAGAGGTTAGAGTAATTTTATATTCTTTTCAAGTTTTATATAAATGGGTATTAGGATTACCCCGTTTTCGGACATTAATGAATTCTAGATCGTATTATAGTGATATTTCTAAGTTTTTAGCTAATCGCGTTTACGAACTACATAAAATAAAGGAATCTCTTAAAGCTAACAATCCTATTAATAACACTCGTCTTATTACTCTAATTCATATTTTTTATATTTTCAAGATTTACGATTGGGATAATGGTAATTGTATTCAATACGTTGACAGAATTAATACACCTTTTTTAATCGATAAAATTAAAAATGAAAAAAATTTTAACGATCTAATCAAAATAATAAATAATGAAGAAGTGAATCATAACGATTTAGCTGATGCCGTTGAAATATTTATAAAACAAGAAATAAATCCACTTTTGCTTAAATGTTTAGATTTAATTGTTTTTATATGGAAAATGACATATCCTGTTATTTCAGGTGAAAATAAAATGTCTTTTGGTAATAACTCTATTTTTAAATACAAACATACTACATTTTTAGAGGACATTGACCAAATATTGTCATTGCTTCCATATAATGACATGTCCTTTGTTTCTAAAATTAAATATATTTTAAGTTTTAAAGTTGTGGCTGTGTCAACATGGGCGCAAGACCTTGGAACAAAATTTAGTATTGATTATATTGTGTGGTTTCAAAGAAAAACTAAAGATAGATTAATAGCATTTTCTCCGAAATCTTTTCAGGTGGGATTATTATCAATTGCAGCAGATTTGGGTAATTTTAGTGTTGTCGAAAAACTTATATACACCCAGAGTTTTCTTTCATTAGATGAAATTCAATATTTTAAAAACAGGAAGAGGGGGGATACTGCTCTTAATAAATTAACCAAGATAATATCGAATAGCGATTCTTGGAATAAATATACTCTTTTGTCGTCTATCTGCGTTTTTACTGTGGCTAATATTAATCCATTTAGAATGGCTGAAAATATTTATTTTACATACAGTTTTTTCAGTGTTAGTTCTTATAAGAAAAAACTAAAAAACGACGGCACTAATAACAGTTTTGGAGATTTATTATCAGATTATATTAGAGTGTTTTAATGGATAGTTTTTGCGTGGAACACCTGACATTTAGTAACCTTTATAGCAAAAGTGTAAATTCAAAAATAGATTATTAATTTATCTAATATATATAAGTTACACCGACTAAAAAGTAATGTCCGCGTCATATTGATTGGTCATAATATCGCGATCCGTTAACGTCGGAAAAGACATCCCGAATCTATTACAAAACACTTCCAAGAAATATCTATATAGATCTATGACATATAGATATTCATCCAAGATGCTAAGTTTCGATATTGGTATCAAAAACATGGCGTATTGTTTTTTTGATATTTCGGGGACCAACCCCTCAATAAAAGCGTGGGGCATCTTGAATCTAATGGACGAAGAAGATCCGATTCCGAAATGTCGGTGTATTCTGAAACCGAAATCCAAGAAGGTTATTAATTCCAAAACCTGCGACAAGGTCGCAAAATACACGAAAAACGGCGCGCATTATTGTTTGAAACATGCCATCTTGGAACCGTGGATCATTCCGACCAAGGAAATATCCATGACGGCACTTCGGAAACTCGATAAAGAAAAACTGGGTGAATTAGGAATAAAATACAAAGTTTTCCAAGATTCTTCCGCAGTTCCTGCTTTTACCGCAGTTCCTGCTTTTACCGCAGTTCCTGCTTATTTTGCCGTGCCGGCTTCTTCCGCAGTTCCTGCTTCTTTTGCCGTGCCGGCTTCTAAAAAAGCTTGTTTGGAAGCCCTTCAAGTCTTCTTCTTGGAAAACTGTTTCGAACCGATTGTAAAAACTAAATCGAAAACTGCGTCAACGACCGACTTAATCACTCTGGGTCGAAATATGCGACCG
>Ga0214923_10002945_pt1 | contig 21913 bp, 35 predicted proteins | sample LL1510_MetaG_FD_177993 | JGI IMG/M metagenome (GOLD analysis project Ga0214923, IMG submission 177993) | Freshwater microbial communities from Lake Lanier, Atlanta, Georgia, United States - LL-1510 | ecosystem: Environmental > Aquatic > Freshwater > Lake | place: USA: Georgia | collected...
ATGGTTGCACGATATAGCGAATCCGCAGACGGAGTGTCCTACAATATAGATGTTGCCGACATTACGACAGGATGACGACATCTATTGAATCCGAGATAGAGACTCAAATCCTTGCGGCCATAACCACAGCTGGGGTTACTGGGGTAAATTTATACAAAGGAGACAGAAACGGCCCAAAGCTAATTCCGTATGTTTATGCAAGTTCAGAGATAAATTCAGAAAGATTTGAGCAGTTTACTGGAATTTTTCAGTGTACCGCAAGCCTAAGATATACTGCTCGCTCTGATATATCAGACAATGCCCAATTCGACTCAAAATTTCAGCAGATTTTGCAGGCATTTTACACCCAGCCAAGCCTTGCGGAGCAAATGACATCCGCATCAAATTCGGTGACTTTTTATGTTGCGAGGGTTCAAAACATTACGCCAGTAGTAACCAGCCCAACCAGAACTTGGTCTAAGGACATTATTATTGAGCTAGAGGTTACATCTAAACAGACATGAGCTTTAATCATTCAGCAGAGTATCAGCTTGAGCAGGCAATATTACCGATATTTTCCTCTGTCTCGAATCTTAATATTTACACAACAAATAGAGTTGGCGCAAAACTTTTTCCATATGTCACAATATCGGCAAGACCATCAAGACAGCTTATAGATCCATATAGCGGTGTGTATGAGATTGATGTTTCCATAGACTACTCGCAAACATCTGCCAAGTACAGTGAGAGCCAGTTCGATGAGCAATATCTTAATGTTTTTTCAGAACTATACAGCCCAGACCTTCCCCTAAACGCCAAAATTCAAGAAAATGCTACTGATATAAAAATCTACATGGCAAGGATTAGCTCTCAAAGCCCAACCATTGAAATCGCAAAAAGAGCTTGGAGAAAAGGACTTGTGTTAACAGCATTTGTTACATATGACCAGACCCCCATACAAGATGCCTACTCCTACCAGTTTGATGACTCAAAAAACTCTATGTACTTGGCCACTATTTGACACAAGGTTACACATATATGCCTCTTTCCATTCGTGACGGAAATTCCTCGCTTACCACTCTTTCCACCATAGTAGTTAGCTCGGCACACATTCCAGCCCATACGGTTGTATCCCTTGGCTCTCAGGCTATTACAGATATAGCAGGGGCGGTCTCTGGAGTTGAGCTTGGCCCCAATACCATTTCTGCCCTTGAAAACATCTCTGTAACTTTCGGTGCTGGGACAAGCATTACCATAGGAAATGTCGTTTCCGTAACTGGGGGACTCACAAATGCGGAGCTTCGTGCATCCTCTGTAACAATCGGGGGATCTGTTTCCGTTTCAAACCTGCCATCTACCCAGACTGTCACCTTTACGCAGGCCTCAGTCACATTTGGACAGGCAAGCGTAACATTTACTACTCCAACGATTACTGGATCTGTTTCGGTTCTTAATTTTCCGGCAACTCAAACAGTAACATTTACTCAGGCTCCAGTAACCTTCGGACAGGCGGTAGTTTCTGCCTCAAATATCAATCCTCTGTTACAGAGCGTAGGCACAGACAACACGGCAGACGCAAATCTTCAGTTTATGAAGATTGGTGGCCATCAGGACGGCTCAAATCAAACCTCCCATATCGTTCATGTTTCATCTGGCGGGGCAATGAAGGTGGATGCCAGCGGGTCTTCGGTTACTTTCACTCAGGCATCCGTTACATTTGGCTCAACAACTGGAAGTGTTTCTGTATTAAATTTCCCAGCCACCCAGACCATTGCTGGCACGGTCACGGCGAATGTTGCAAGCTCCTCAAATATTGGCGTTGGATATAGGGATGCTTTCGGAAACTTGGTAAACATAAATAATATTGGAGCAAGTCTTCCAATCGCTCCATATAGCCTAAGTGGAGAAATTGCCATTCAAGATGGAGGAGGGAGTCAGGCTAATTCTGGAATCGGAATAGGTCATAATTCTAATGGTGAATTCAATATTGTCGGTGAAAATTCACCCCTCCCCATCTCCGGCACGGTCACGGCGAATGTTTTGGGCCAGCATCAGACAAATGAAGACCAAAGACCAATTCCAGTTGATTCATGGCAAGTAGCCAGAGCCGATACTACTGTTGATTTGATTGTTCCAGTGCAAATCACAAACGATTCTGGGACGCTTAACGCCTCGAACCCTCTCCCCATCTCCGGCACGGTCACGGCAAACAATCCCTCCGGCGCACTCACCACCCGGTTCGGCTCCGTCACCACGGCCAATCTGGCCACCTTGACCAGTGCGGTGACCAACACCTCCCGCAAATATCTCCTCGTCCAAAACATCGCCACCAGCACCGTGACGATCGGGATCGGCTTTGCCCCCACCACCACCCAAGGCATCCAGCTGACCGCTGGGGCCGGACTGACCTTCGATGCCTTCTGCCCGACAGGTGGGGTCTGGTGGCTGTCGTCCACCACGGGATCGAATTTCTCGATCCTGGAAGGATAGGCCATGGGCTTTTTTGGCGGCGGCGGGAGTGCGGCATCCAACATGGTCGGAGCGACCAGTTCAGCCGCAGGCACGGCTGGCTTGGTTCCCGCTCCTGCGGCGGGAGATCAAGGCAGAGCTTTGTGCGGTGATGCAACATTTCAGCGACTACCTTATCCAGACAATCTTCCAATAGCATTGGGAAGTTCAAACAATTTAATTAAAGATCATATTATTCCGTTTGGAATTGTGACTGGAGCTGGAGGTGTAACTACTGATCTTCAGAGGGCATATTTCTTTTTATATTTTATACCTAAAACCTGCACAATAAACGGAATTGGTTTTAGAGTAAATTCAACAATAACAGCAGTTCCGTATGAATTTGGACTTTATTCAGTAAGCACAGACTTTCTTCCATCTACTAAACTGACATCTGTTTCAGGAACATACACGGCATCACCAGGCACAGATTTTATTGAAACTGGAATCTCATATTCTGCAACACGAGGATTTATATTTGGAGCAGTCGTAAGAACTGGAAATGGAACGACAAACGGATCTGTAAGAGGATGGGCGCAACACTCAATGAATTTTTTGCGAGGCCAACCTAACGATGGATTGCCTTACCCACAGCATACGCATATTCAAACAAATGCAACTGTTACTTCACTCCCATCTTCACTAACCTCATCCGACATAAGGGGAGTCAATGCAGATTCAAATCCTGCCTTATTCTTAAAAGCATCATGAGCAAAACGATTTATAAAAACGGTATTTTAATGGAGGTTATTTATGAAAACCTTGAAAATGAAAAAGAACAAAAAATACAATGCCTGAGATATTCGGTAGAAACTGCCATTAAAAATGCTGGTATTGACGAAAAAACTCAGCTTAACGCAATCGCTGGCATTTATTCTCCAGAGCGTTGCGAGGCCATTAAAAGCTACATCGCCGCCTGCCGTAACGAGTACCTGCGTTGCAAGGCTCTCATCTTCGCCGCCCAAACCAACGATGAGGCCGATGCAATTCAATATGTCGCCCCGCCCGTGCCGTCCGGCCTGTGACCCATGGCCACCGCCTACACCTACGGCGACTTCATCGCCGCGCTTGAGTATCTGGAGGCCGAGGGATACATCGAACGATTTTACGATTCTGACGGCTCTGAGTGCGTTAGAATTTGTGAAGGCGCAGAAAATTGCGAAATATGACCACCACAAAGGCCGTAACAGAGATTAGGCAGAAGCTTGAGGTGCAGTCCGAGAGGCTGGCAAGGATGGAGGAGCGTCAGGTTCAGCTTTATAAAATGGTAGAAACTTCCCTTTCAAATTTTGCTGAACTATCCAACAAGATCAATTCACTTGAGGCGTTGAAGCACAAGGCCTTGGGAATGATGGCAATTATAGGAGTGCTTGCTGGGTTTGCTTGGGATTTGATTAAACAGGCCTTCGGTGGCAAAGGTTGACATAAATAGTAATACAAAATGGCTATTACAACCATTGGCTTGTCTAATCTAAGGTTTGGAACCTCGCAGGAGTCTAGCTCCGTGGTTCGCTCTTATGAGCAAACAATTCAATGCGATCCTGTTGAGCTTTTGGACGGGGACGGAACTTTTGAGGCAGTTGCCCTTACAAATCCCAGAACAACAGTCAATATAACTATTGTCAGCGGATCTGTTTCAGCTGCCGTTGGCTCACTTACGACCCTAGACAATGCAAACACATACTTAACTGGAGCAGACGGAAGTGTTTATGTTAGCTCCGTCAACGCAACTCGAACCAATGACGGGTTTGCCGAGGTTCAAATCTCTGCGGAGGGATGGACAAACCTTAGCTCCGCAACCTAGCATATGCCAGCCCCAGTAATCAAAGGATCTTCCGTTAGTTTTGGCATTGCCAATGCCGAAAGCACGATGGTTGCAACCAACATCAGCGCAAACGGCACTTCAAACAAGGTCGAGGCAAAAAATATTCAAGGCGGGACGGCCGCTGTGGCCTATACTGGAAAGAAAACGGAATATACCATAGAGGGCTTTGTAACCGCAACAAATTCAGTTACCCAAGGAGGGTCATTCCAGCCTGCCAATCTTGCTGGGCTTGCTGGCCAGACTGGCGGATACTATGTCGAGGAAGTAACCTTCACAGCCTCTTCCGAGGATTTTTCAAAAATAAGGTATCGAGTTGTTCAGCGAGACGGAATAACCTAGTTTAAAAAACTGAGATTCCCATGTTAAAGGCAGGAGATCAGATTTACCTTACAAAAAACATCAAGCTGGCTTGCGCCCTGATTACGCTTGGTCACCCCATAAAAAATGATGAATCCTGCGTAATCGAGGAGGACGGGAAACAGGAGGTTCATTTTGTTTTCGAAGACAAAGGAGGATCAGCCTCTGCGGATGCAAGAAAATGGAACAAGGGGCTTGAGGCAATGGAACCAGAAAGCAATATCGCCTATCTTTGGGCTTACGCACATAATCGAGACAGGCTATTAGACGAGATAAAGAAATCAATTCCAATGGTTCGTGTGCGATACGGGAACAAGGTTCTTCTTTACGCCAAAAACGCAAGCGATGAGCAAAAACGGAGGATCATGTCAAAACTATGAGTACCGACCTACTAACGGATGAAGAAATTCTTAAATCATCTCAGGCTCGCTCTAATGCCTTTATCCAAAATGAGCAATCCATCAAAGACATAAAGCTTCGCCCGTTTACGGCTGGCTCTCTTCTTATTTGCAGAAAAGTCGGGAATAAGCTTATTGCTGGAGGCCAAAGCGAAGACCCAGAGTTCGATATTCTTTCCTTTCTTTATATTCATGCTGCCCCAGTTGCGGAAGTGAGGTCAAATTCCTTTAGCAAGGAAAAGTTCTGGTCTGGCGTTCTTGCTTGGGCGGATAAGCTTAAAATCACGGATTTGGAAGAGGCTGGAAAGCTGATTGAAAAGATCATTACCGAGTCAGGTCTTGCGATTGCCAGCCCAAAAGACGATGGTAAGGCAACTGAGGCATCTGACTCCCCAAACTAGCAGAGCCAGAGTGGGTGGCCTCTTATGTCATCACTCTGGCATCCCAAACAGGATGGACTGAGGACTTTATCCTAAATGAGCTACCGCTTGCAAGGGGTTTTCAGTACCAGCACTGCATATGGCGAATGAACGGAATTTCAACGGAGTGGAGCGCAGATCAGGTGAAAAGAAAAGCTGACATAATGCGTCAGATGGGTATATGAATATCAGCGTTACATGGGATGACAAGGAGCTTGCCTACGGACTTGAAGGCCTCAAGGAATCCGTAAACGACTCTTTAAGTGGTGCTGGTTGTCGTTTAAACGAGGCTGGACGGGTTGCTTGGCGCAAGGCCATAGCCTCTGAGTCCGTTTTGTCCAAGGGCAGAAACGGCAAAGAGTGGTTCAGCTTTAATAAGAAAACTTGGTATATGACAAACAAGTGGAGGGTTCCAGATGTAGCTTGGTCTGGAAGAAACTTTATTAAGCAAAAAAGAAAACAGGCTAATAGCATGATGGGTAGGATTTTGGGACAAAAAAAACAAGAAGAACTTGATAAGGCACTTGAGGAGGCAATAGCTAAATTTCAATGAGAACAGCAACATGCGCCCTAGTGGCGGATACCAGCAAGTTTGACGGCCCAATAGACTCCGCCAAGGCGAAGCTTTCAGCGTTTGGACAGGCCATAAGAGTTGCAAGCACGGCCTTAAATGCAATGGCGGCCTTGTCTGCTCCGATTCTCGATACTGCTCAAAAGATTGTTATGATTAAGGAGGCTTTTGAAATTGTCAGGGGAACTGCACAGGGGGCTTTAAATGTAATAAAAAACTTTCCCTCCATTATGGCGCAGGCAAGGGCTTCTGCAACTGCTCTTTTTTCTGCGCTAAGAAATATACACCCAGCCCTTCTTGCCATAAGTGCAGGCGGTATCGTAGTTGTTGGAGGGATGTATGCGCTAATCAAGGCATTACAAGGCGTGGTTTCTATTTCAAAATCGGTTGTTGTATCATTGAAAAATGTCGCCGTCTCATTGGCATCTATATCTGCAAGAGCGGTTTCCTCTGTTGGCAGTGGCGTAATAAATGTTTTTCGTGGATTTGGTTCTATTATCGGTAAAGTTGGCATAGCACTTGGGGGTCTTGGAATAAGCCTTGGGGCTTTGGATAGATTTTTTAAGATTGGCATAACGAGCGCAATCGAGCTTGGAGATTCAATGAAGAATCTTTCGGCAAGAACTGGGGCAAGCATCCCATTTTTGTTCGACATGCAAAAGCTTTTCAAGAACTCTGGGATAAGCGCAGATTATGCTGGAAATGCCATGCTCAACATGCAAAGGGCATTATCTGGAGTTAATGCGGACGGAGAGCCAACTAATCAAATGTTCGAGAGGCTTGGGCTTAGTGTTGAAAGCCTCATGGCCATGTCTCCAGAAAACGCATTTAAAGCAATAGGCACATCAATAGCAAATCTAGGAAGCGAATCAGAAAAAACAGCGGCATCATTTGCGATTTTTGGGAGACAAGGCGGAGGACTGAAGGCCGTCTTCAAAGACCCAGCCTTTGCCCAACTCGGCGAAAATTTTAGCCAGCTTGGACTAACTCTTGCCAAAAATGCTGATAATTTTTCAAAAATATCTGCAAAGCTTCGTGACTCGGGGTCGTTCTTCCGTGGGTTTTTTGTTGAAATGGCTGGGGCAGTTGCCCCGTCAATCTTGGAGCTTTTTAAGCTTTTTGAGGGTGGAGACAAGCTTTCTGGATTTGGGAAAAAGCTTGGAGATCAAATTGCATTTGGAGTAAATACGCTTGTTGGGGCATTCCGAAGTGGAAAAATACTCGACCTTCTGAAAGCAACTTTTGATTCCGCTGTTATAATTTTAAAAGACCTTTTGACTAGAACATTTGAATATGCCTCAAATGTATTTACATCCCTTATGGGTTCTTCTGCAATTCCAAAAATAGGAAATGCATTAAAAGACATATTTTCGGCCTCTGTTGACGGCCTTGTGCAAATGCTTCTTGGCGGATTTTCAGATGGAATCGCAACACTTCAGGCTGGCCTGCAAATTGTCACAGAGGACATGTCTATAAGGCTTGATGGAATCTTTGGAAAATTTGTTGACATAGGAAAAGAATTTCTAAAAGCTGGTGGCGGAATTACTGGCGCATTGACAGCCTTTGGAAAGGCAACAAGTCTTGTATCCGAAAAGAGGGGGATTTCCCCAGAAAGAGCCGCCGAAATACTTTCGGAAAGGCAGGCTCAAGGTGGCCAGTTTTTTGGGATAAATCTAACAGCAAGCTCCTTTGCAGAAAACTTAAAAAAAATAGGAGCAAGTGTTTCAACAGCAATTTTAGAGGTTGGAAATGGATTTAAAGAAATTCAAGATGTTCTTGCAAGGTTTCCACCGCAAAGCGAAGAGGCAAAAAACGCTTGGAACTCCCTTACTAAAAAAATCACGGAATTTTCAAGTGCTGGAAAACCACTAGAAAAGGCCATTGAGGAAGCAACAGGAACTGCAACCCTTGGCGCACCTAGGGCTAGGGCTGGGGCTGGTGGGCTTGGAGCCGTCAATCAGGCAGTCTCATCCCTGCAAAGAATCGGAGGCGGTGGAGGTGCATTTGGAGGAGACCCCATGCTTGCAAACGCACAAAAACAGACAACTCTTCTTGAAAAAATTGACAGGGGAATACAGGAGCAAGTTAAAAAAGCTGAAAAAATAGGAGGGCTTGAGGCTGGGGGATTCTCCTATGCCATTCTTGCTTAAAAATGCCAGCACCAGTATTTAAAGGCAGTTTTCCCGTCACAATAAGCGAATCAACCTCAGTCTCAAATGAGGGAAGATACGAGTACACTCGCACAAGGGTTTACAGTTTTGCAACCCTTGCAACCCCGACCATCGGGGCATCTCTTAGTAGAGATGGAAAAACCACATCTCTCACAAGTATATCCATATCAAGAAAGGACGGACTGGCTACACTTGTCGAAACATACACAGCTGCTGACACAACCGCACCAGATGTTTATGAGGTTTCGGCTGTTGCAACCGAGGAGCCAATCGCGAGCCATCCAGCATTTACAGCAACTACTACTGGATTTACAAGTTCAATAGTATCTGCGGCTGGTGGAGCCATAACAGAAGGCTCATCGAATGTTTCTGGAGGTGTTATTTTTAATGAGGATGGCTCTTTTGCTAGGTTTGGCAGAAAGGCAACAAATAATTTTTTTGGCGTTCAGAGCTTTCTCAGTCCGAGAGTATCCTATAAAAGAATATTTTCAAGCCAAACACTTCCAACCTACGGACAGCAGGTGGCCTATATATTCACATCTCCTCGCGGTAGTCCCCCATCTGTTCCAACGGGAAGAACTTGGCTTCTTACCGCCCTTTCTTGGGAAAACAGGGGAAATCAGCTTACAACATCTGGGCAGTATCAGATAACAGAGGAATATCTTTCAAGCGGCCCGAGCGGGTGGAATAATGTGATATATTACACGGCATGAGCGCAAACTATCAGGGCTACAACGGAACTTCCCTTATAACCGAGTCTTCCTATGAGGAGGCGAATGATGGGCTGGCAACTTTTACGCAGACAACCTTGGTCATGCCAACCACCACACTCACAACTCCACCACTTACAAAAACAATAGCCATTGGCTCCGAAACACTAAGGCTTGTTGCTTGGAATGTGACAAGCGGACAGGGAGACTTTACAAGGCTTACAGAGACATTTCAGGGGCAAAGCGCAACAAGAACTCTACAGCAAAACGGAACTAACAGCGCATCGGAGGAGCCGATAGAGACAAATAAAAACTTTCTTGTAAGCACTGACCTAGCCGCATCTATTGTTGACTTTGCCGGAGGCGCACTTACCGAGGGGCAGGCGATAAATGCAACAACTGGAGGTGCAGTTTTTGACGCAGAGGGAAGATTTTTGTACTTTAACAAAAACGCAAAGGGAAAGCTGTTTGGGGTGACATCCTATCTAAATCCAAACCTGACATATAGAAGGACATTCACCACGGCAACAACCCCAAGCCTTACGGCTGTCGGAAAAATAGTTAGTGCGGCTGCGGACTTTCCGACCACAGTGCCAAGCGCAACTTGGCTCTGCACGGGTATTCAGTACACACAAAGGGGCAGAACATTTGAAGTTACCCAAGACTTTAGGTCATCAGACAGAAAGGGGTGGAATACATATATCTACGGGGAGGCAGTTCCGGCTCCATCAACAGGATAAAAAATGATTCCAAAAAGAGTACAAAAAAACCAGCCGATCACGGCTGACCTTTTAAACAACATTATAGAGTCAATCCGCGAATGCCAGATTCAGTCTGGAACTGGGTACAGCTTTAGCAGAACAGCGGGAGGAACAGTCCTCTCGATATCGCAGGCTCAAAAACAAAAGGCCGTAACAACAGGACAAGCATGCCCATTTGATGTGTCGGTATCCGTGACAGCATCTGGTCAGGATGTTGGTCTTGCGCTTGGAACTATAAATGGGCTAATGCCATCAAATAATTTTGACAAAATTAACACAAGCACTTCTGGGAAAAAGTATGTTGTTATCAATTGTGAATCTAACGGGAAAAATGTTGTCTCTGCGTCTTGGGCAATACAAAACGATATTCCAGTTCCTCCTCTGGCAACAATTGATGTCGCCCCGACAACATTCGGCGTTCTTGTCGCGGCCATATCTGGATCTGATGTTTATAAAACCATCCCATGCTCAAATATAACTGCCAGAGTTGGGCCGTCTATTCAGGAGGACAGGAATACCTATGTGGCAGGACAGAGAAACTATAATCAGTACTACCAATGGCTTTTTTAAATGGCTTTTTCATATTATCAAACAAATTTTGCAGTGGATAACTCTGCCGCAAGCATATCATATTCATTTACCTTCTTTTCTTCAAACACTGCTGGAGATACTGCAGATAGGTATATAACAGCATGTCCAACACAATTTTACTCTACCTCTGGATTCGGCGGTGGCGGAACCCTCAACTCCCAAAGTGATGCCGTTTCGGAGGCAAGCTTTACATCAATAAACGGAAAGAGCATAACATACTCTAATTATCTTACTCTTGATGCCTACGCACAGCAGGGTGGCGGACAGTCTTCAAACTCACTTAATAATGCAACAATATACTTAAACCAGTCAATAACGACATCAGATTTTCCATTCAAAACATTTAAACATACAGAATCATTTTCTAGCTCTGAAAGTTTCGCTGATTCAGGAGGAACAACCACAAACTCAGGCTCCTCCCTTTCGACGGGGCTTGGAATAGGCGGAGCGACAGATATTCAGTATAAATATGAGACTTTTACCTTTACTTCAACATATGAAATTTTTGACACTAAAACAACTTCATCTGGAAGCACCGTATATTTTGGAAGCGAGCCACAAAGCACAACATATGGTGTTGTGCAAAAGGACGGATTTTTAACAAATTTTAAATCTGGATCTTTCACATCAACAAGAGCCTACGATTTTTCATTTTATACAGCACCGATAAACATATCAAGAAGCTATAATTTAGAGTACTTTAGGCCTGTTGAGCCTAATTCGCTCATACTCTATGCAACACCACTTATTAAAGTCTTTACAGCAACGGAATCTCAAGCCCTTATAAGCGATTACGATTTTTTGCTAAATGCCACAATTTCATCAAGTTTTTCTACTGCTGGACTAGCACAAGGAGTTGGGGCATCAGTAAATACACAACCAACAACAACAATAACTTTAACCACAAATGGCGTATCTCAAGTTCCTCAGTCATCAGAGCTAGTACAATATACTTATTATCCAATAGAATATGGCGGAAAAAGTTTTTCATTTTTGTCTTCAAACTACACATATCAATATGATTATGATAGTTTTTCTGAAACATCAAGTACATATACATATTCCATTTTTGTAAATATAAATACTTCGCCATACGGGACAAGTTATGCTTCAAGCGCATATTCAAGGTATCAGACAATCTTAGTTGAAACTACAACAACCTATCCCGATATATCATGTAACTCCATTACATATTTAGTCTATACTAAAAGCATTACAATAAACACAACATCCAGTCTTTTGAGCGCAACAAACATATTTTTGCGAACCGTAGGACATACCGACTACGCATATTCAAGCTATCAGGAGATTTTTTTGGCGACTGGAGTTCGGAGGCCATTTAATTCTTATAGCTTTTCATCACAAAAATTTTTGCACGGGAATTTTATAAAAAACATGGCCGATGAAACAGCTTACTGGTCTATAAACTTAAACACATTTGGCGGAATCTTTGATTTTTCATGTCAAAAAATACAAGGCTCAGATCCATATTATACTCCAGTTCCAAAACTATTCAGATTTCCCAATTGCTATGTAACTGCACCGCTTGACCCAATATCAACAACAGTTTTAAATGTTTCAATAAACCAATCTGTTTCAACAAATAGCTTGGGTACAAGCATATCTCAAACAGTTTACTATGAAAGCACATCTACAACCAGAACATTTGATGTGCATTACGAAGAATCGGTTGGTACAGTGGCTTCTGCTGTGGACACAATAAACAACTTTGACCCAGTATCAAACTATGGCACATCAACCCTAAGTCCGATAGCGCAAATATACTTTAATGCTATTTTCAATACTCTTGGACAGCTTGGGCAGGCAAGTTATGTGGCAGATGGCGCACCATTTAAGCAAAACTCATCTGAAGTATCCTTTGCCTCAACAACATATACCAATCCGATAAGCGTTGAGCTTTATGGGAACGGATATTTCTACGAGCAAAACAGCTACTCAATGTTTACAGTATTTACATCTGATTTCGGGTCGCCAATAGTCTCGGAAACCAAAAGCCTTCAAAATTTTGAAATTGATCCTTCTGCCTAAAAAAGCTTGCTTATTAGTCCTGTGCTGATATTACTTGCAAATGCTGGTCGCAGGAACATTCTTTACCAAGGGCTGGTGCTACTCGATTGATTCTTGGCTGGAGCATTTCTGCTCCGCAGTTCAAAACTCAACTGGGATCTTAATTGCCTCAACCGACCAGAGCGATGAGTGCATGGAAAAATATCGTAAAATATCAGAACGACTTGCCCATACCAAGTGGGCATCGGTTCATGTTGCGTCTGGATTTGATACAGACAGGCATGAGTGCTACAAAGATGATGCCCAGCTTATCATAGCCAAAATCCAGCAAAAGGCATTTGCCAAGGCTAGGGAGCTTGGGGCGGATATGTTCTGGTCTATTGAGAGCGATGTTCTTGTCCCACCAAATGCCCTGAATGTTCTGAAGCAGGCTTTGGAGTTCGATGACGGATACTATGGGATCGGGATGATAACCTATCCAAATGGGCAGTTCTTGGGAGGCAGGGGAACCCCAAGGAACCATATCTGCGAAGACGCAACGGAAGACGAGCGAGAACTCCCTGAAGACCTGAAAAAGAAAATTGAAAAAAGAAAGAAGGAAATGGAAAAGCTTTCTGAGTCAAAAAAGCCCCCAACAAAAGAGCAGGAACAGGAATGGGCAAAGATTCAGGATGAGATCAAAAAGTGTCCGCCCAAAGGCAATATTTTTGAGCTTCAGTCTAAGGGCTGGAAAAAGCGCGGATGGATGGAGTCTGCCTATCCCGCCATTGGTCGAGGGGCTATTCTTCCGACAGACTGGGTTGGCCTTGGATGCACCATGCTAAATAAAAAAGCCCTATCTCTTGCCACTTTTGAAGGTTACGAGCTAAAAGGGACGCAGGATCTTTTCTTATGCTGGAACCGATGGCATCCGGCAGGAATCAAAATGTGCGTAATTCCTCATGTCCTTTGCCACCATGTTAAGCGCAAGGTTGGAAAAGACGAGAAAAGAACGGACGAAATTGAAGTCCATGAGGCGTATCATGAGCTAGACGGAGAATACGAGGGACATCTTAGGTGGAGGCCACGGAAGTACATAAACTTCAACGAGTAATGTTGGCGCATTGACACTATACATATAGTATGAACTGGATTACCGAAAACTTCACAAACATCATGGCCGTGATCGGTGCAATTATCGTACTGGCGCGGATTATCGTCAAACTCACCCCCACCCCCGCCGATGACAGCATTTTGGAAAAGGTGGTCAAGTTTCTGAAGGCAGTTGGTCTTCAGATTAAAGACTAATGCTTCGGCTATTTGGGGCGATCATTGACCTGATCGTAAGACTCCTCCCGACACCCAAGGATATTCGTGACAAGGAGGCCAGAAAAAGGCGTGACGAAAACAAAGATCGTGTTGGCCGTATTTTTAATGGCAGGGATGGCGTTCCTTGGTGGGTGCGCTAGCACAGGATCGACTACTCTACCCTCGGATTCCGTTGCCTTTTTAACAAACGACTATCGCTTTAAGGAGGTTATGCACTCCAATAAGGATGTGCAGGGATGGGCGGAAGATGCGCTTCATACAATCAACGAGCTTCAGTACCAACTGGAACTGGAGCGAAATAAGTGACTCCGCACGAAAGAAGCCTAAAAAACATATACTCGCTTGAAACTGACTTTGCAAAAAGGGTTTTGGACTGGTATGAAGAATGTATTGAAAGTGGAATAAATATTCTTATATACTGCGGGTTTAGATCAAATGATGAGCAAAATGAGCTTTACAAAATTGGAAGGGAAAAAAGCGGAAAAATTGTCACTAATGCAAGGGGAGGCCAAAGCTTTCATAACTATGGAAGGGCAATTGACTTTGTCCCACTAAAAAACGAAAAGCCAGACTGGAATGACGCAAAAACTTACAAAAAAGCGCATGACATTGCCTCGAAATATAACCTAAGGGCAGTATCATGGGAAGCACCGCATCTGGAGGACGGAAATTATCCAAGCTGGAGAAGCCTGCTGTCGGAATTTCCAACCCAAGTCAGAGAGCTAACTGCCCAACCAATTTCAACACCCCAAAAGAAGCAAGCAAGAAAAGCTGGGGGGAGGGGGCTTCGGTAAAATTTGTTCCGAGGTGCAGGGTTAGATACGCAAAAAAGCTGTCTGGTGCGATGCGAGAAATGATGGAGGAAAAGTTTATCCGTGGGTTTAGAAAATACGGAAACAACATTGAGGATAAACCACTTATAAATGAGATACTGGAAGAAATTATCGACCTTTCAAACTACTACCTGACCTTTGTTGAAAGATCAAAAAAACTTGTATCTATGGCTAAAAACCCCTTGACAAGATCATCAGCCCTCCGTAAAAACATAATCAAGCTCTTGACATAAAGGCATATACAAATAGTGAAACACCGAAAGTTTATAGCGGCTTTCGATCTTCACGGAGACATGGCTGACAAGGAGGCTGTCTCCAAGCTGTACGAATTTACAAAGTTTTTTAAGCCAGACATTAAGATTTTTGGAGGAGACTTGTTTGATTTTCGGTCGCTTAGAAAAAAAGCTGGCGCATCTGAAAAGGCAGAGAGCCTGTCAGATGATGTTGCGATAGGAACTGAGTTTCTGAGGGAGTGGAGGCCTAGGGTATGGCTTCGTGGAAATCACTGCGAGAGGCTTTGGGACTTGGCTGAAAACAATGCGGAAGACGGCCTCAAGAGAGACGCAGCCCAAAAAGGCGTTCAAGACCTAGAGGAGCTTTGCAAAAAGCAGGGAACAACTTTGTATCCATATGACAAGCGAAAGGGAGTTCATCGCGAAGGAAGGCTAATATTTCTTCATGGATACTGCCACGGGGCATACGGACTTCGCAAGTCCCTGCAGGGATACGGAGAAAGCCTTGTAATGGGGCACTGCCACACTGTTCAGCAGGTCACGGTGGAAGGGCTTACCCCCAAGCAGGGGTGGATTGCTGGATGTCTTTGCAGGCTGGACTACGAATATAACCGATCTATAATTTCATCGCTTGCCCAAGAAAATGGATTTGTGTATGGGTTGCTTCTGAACAACGGAGGATTTATCGTGCATCAGGCTAGAAAAATGTCTGGGGAGTGGATTGTCTCAACGGATTTCAGGACGATCTGATGTTCAGAAGAAACCCCAAGAGCGACTGGGCAAAGGCCTTGGCTGTCGCGATGGAAAGAGAGGTTGATGAAGTTCCTTCGGACTGGCTAAAAGTCTCAGATATTGCAGTTCAAATGGGCTTGAGTGACGAGCAGGCAGGCAAGGCTGTTACGCTTTTGGTTCGCAAGGGCATGGCTGAGATGAAAAAGTTTAGAATCAAAACAAGCAAAAAAACAAAAATGGTCAGGCCAACCTGCCACTATCGCCTTATTTCTTCCGTAAAAGAAACTGCTCGGAAGGTGTCTGCTTCAGGCAAATCCTAACCAAGTCCTCCACATACTCTATCTTGAGCAGGCTCGACGGAAGCCTGAAAAGACGATAGCCCATGTAGGATGCCACATTGTATTTTATGGCATCTGCTGAAAAACCAAATCCGTGCTGATGCCTTCCGCCAGTCCACATTCCGCCTTCCACCTCGATGAGCGTCATGGTCGGGCGGTGGTAGTAGTCCGCTCTCCATTTTCGCAGGGGACAAAAGTGAAATTCTTTTTCGAGCGTCGGGCCGTTGCAGGCTCTCCATAGCAACTCGAATTTCTGCTCTAATTTTGAGGACATACTTAACTCACTAATGGTGAGCCAAATAAAAGTCAAAGAAAAATCTTGCCAAGCGGGTTGGGATATGGCATAATGATCCCATGATAAAAAAAGAAATGGAACCAGACTTCAGCCCCACCATACATGACGAGTATGTGAAGGGCGAACACTGCATGAGGTGGTATCACGGATGGATTTTGGTCAGCGAGTACAACGACTACTTCTGCAAGTGGTCGGACAGCATGAGGGGCTAAAACAACCAACCAAGGAGAAAACCATGAGCATGACTCACACGATAATGGCGGTGGATACGGAGGAGGGAAAGGCAAGCGTCCTCAACTGGGAGTGTTCGGAAAACACCCCACTCGGGCAGTTCTTCAGAGAGCTTACCCGAGGAGGCGATAGATTCTTTTCCTCGAAGGAGGGAATGTGGATTCAGGTCAAGCACCTTCACGGAGGCAAGACCTTCACCTTAGAGTTCGGTGAACCTGCTGGCTAAAAAAAGGAGAACAGCAAAATGAGACAACTCAAAACATTTGAAGGCTTGGTTGAGGATGCGGTTTCAACGATGAGCGACCGACAGCTGATGGCGACCCAAGAGATTGGCCTGTTCTACAAAAGGCAGGGCATAACTTGGATGGCAAACAAAACCGATATACCCCTGCTCCCGATTGTGCAAAGGGTAATTCGGAAACGCATGAAGAAAGGAGACTAACATGGACTTAATACTTATTCTTTCAGTAATGGGCATAGCCCTTGGCGGAATTATTGTGTGGAGCAATTCGTGAAGCGTTCAGAGCCAGTATCAATCTGGGTTGATGCCGACTCGGTTGAGTTCCAGCACAACGGCAAAACCCACTATGCTTCGGGCATCGTGTACCACCAGTGCTATCACATAAATGTAAGTGACTCGGAGTACGAGTGGCACTCAAGCGTCAAGGAGGCAGAGATTCGGGATGTTGTGGTGTCAGATGGTGAAAAAGACATCGAGGCCACGGACGAACTGGTCGAGTCTGCAAGAACTCCGATGTGGTTTGCAACCTACGAGGCGGCGGAGCAACAGGCGTGGGACACATGAAGAAACCAAAGCTAAAAGATCAGTCTCCATCTACCAAGGCCATCTTTGATGCGCTGTTTGAACGGATGATGACCATAGCAACTGCCAATGGACAGCTTATCGAAAGAAACAAAAGCCTTCGAGAGCAGGTGGAAAAACTGGCCAAGGAAAACACAGAGCTTAAAAACGCCCATCTTGAGTTTGGGAAAATTAAGCCAGTCTCAACGCTTCAAGTTAAGGGGTTCTGGTCGGATCAGGACAAGCGTGAGGTGTTTGGAGAAAAGGCAGAATGAGCAAGCGTGAAGATAAATATACGGAGCCTAAAGTCGGAATTGGCTTGGACTGCCTTCGCACTCCAGAGGCTGAGAGAGCTTCATTTGCACTTGGCTACTATATCGGGCGAAGGTTTTGGACTATTGACTATCCGCTAGACGAAACAGAGCAGAAAATCAAAGACGCAGACCAGCTTGCATATTGGTGCGGATACGACCTTGGCTCATGCCACTCACGACAAAAGGTTGGCCTATCAAGCAGACAGCTAAAAGATTTTTATGAAAAGTCTTGCCAAACCGCTTCGGAAGGAGCATAAGGAGAAAAGCAAAATGAAAAACCAAAAAGAGGCAATCCAGAAACTGCGTGAGGAGACAAAGCTTTTGAGGGGAATTTTATTCGCCTCAAGAGCTGTCCACTTCTCCGCAAAGAAGTATCACGAGAACCTTCCGCACGATGGCAACATATATGCTCGTAAAGCACTTTTCTACTTCCTCGACGGATGGGCTGATGAGATGCACGCTTTTGAGTCGAGAATTTCAGACATCGAGAATGCGATAAACCAGAAAGGAAAAACCAAAAGTGGCAAATAAAAATACAATGCGGAATCGTGTGTGGCGTGACGGCTACAAGCAGAAGCGTGGACACAAAGTAGATACATCCAAAAAGGGTGGGAAGGAAAAAAAATGATGGGCTTTGATACGCTCTCCGAGGTCGAGCTTTGCGAAAAAATCTCACGCTTGGAGCATGAAAACAAGGTGCTTCGCAGGGAGTTCGCAAGGGTTTCTGATGCAATTCCCCTCGGTCAAACTGCGCTGTGCGTGGCGATTCAAGAGGCAACTCAGGCTGTGCTAGCCCTAAATGTGGGGGGCAAATGAGAATGGCCTTTGAGGTTCCAAGCGAAGTTCCGCTTGCAACACTAACCTCTTACCAGTCCTTTGAAAACAATGTTAGATTTGCAGTTAGGGAAGCCAAAACCCACGAGGAGCTTCGGCAGAAAATCGAGAGAGCCATCAGCATTCTCGAAGAAACCTTCTGCCCACAACCAGAGGAGAAAAAATAAATGCCAGCAAATATAAACAGCATGGCCTATGCAGGAGAGGTTCCTTGGCATGGGCTTGGAACAAGACTGACGAAACGCATGACCACGGATGAGGCACTCGAAAAGGGTGGCCTCAACTGGGAGGTTGAGCTTACCAAGCTTCGTGCTGAAAGTGGGGCTGGGAGATTCGACATTGACTGCGAAGAGCATAGAGCTGTGGTTCGCAAGGACAACAATTCGGTTCTCGGAGTCGTTGGAACTTCCTATGTTCCGCTTCAGAACAAGGATGCCTTTAGCTTTTTCGATCACGCCATCACGGATCGAAAAGCCATCTTTGAAACCGTAGGTGCGCTAGGAAGGGGTGAGAGGGTTTGGATGCTTGCCAAGGTCGAGGGAAAGGACTTTGAGGTTCTGCCCAGCGACAAGGTTGATCCATATCTGCTCCTGTTCCATGCCCACGATGGCTCTGCCTGTGTCACATCCCTGTTCACCCCAATTCGTGTGGTGTGCCAGAATACGCTTCGTGTTGCGCTCTCCAAGGGTAGCGACAGGATCAAGATTCGGCATACTGGGGATGTCGCTGGAAAGATTCGCCTAGCTGGAGATGCCCTCAGAATGGTTGGAGCCATGATTGATGAGACGAAGCCAGTGCTAGTCAAAATGGCGCAAAAGCAACTCACCCACTCTAAGACGGAGGACTATGTGGCAAAAGTTCTCCGCCCAAATGTGGACGCATCTGACAAAGAGCAAACCGCACGGCTCAAGTCGAACATCGAGGACATCATGACCCTCGTTGAAACTGGTCGTGGCTCCGACATCAGCGGTGTTCGTGGAACCGTGTGGGGTGCTTACAATGCGATCACCGAGTTTGTTGACCACAAGCGAGGTGTCCGTGGTGGTGAGGGGAATCGCATCGGAAGCATCTGGCTCGGGCAGGGTTCGCAAATCAAACAGCGAGCCTTCAGCATCGGGGCAACCCTCGCTGGCGTGAAGGAGGTCGCCCTTCTAAACTGATTCTTGGAGGCCAAAGTTCGAGCCTTTGGCCTTCCCTAAAAAGAATCTTGCTCATGCCAAGCGGAAAGGCATAAACAAACAATGAAAATGAACAATGACATCAAAACCTATCTTTCCTCGATTGGAGCTAAGGGCGGGAAGCAGAAGTCAGACAAGAAGACGATTGCCAACCGCATGAACGCAAAAAAGAGGTGGGATGAGTTTTACAAAAGAAGTGGAATCAAAAAACTCGCATAAAACAATCAATGTGGTCTGCGAGCGTCTTTTCAAAGACTGCTACGCAGATGTTCGCTCCTACTTGGTTGAAAAGGCAAAGGCCAGCGGCAAGACCCTGACCATTCAGGTTCCCAGCAAGGGCTTTCGTGTTTTTCAGCCAGAGGACGGACATGTTATAGTAAAAAAAGAATTTCGATCAAAAAAGGGAACCGAGCCTTACCACCTTGTTTCTTTTTTCTGGTCGGACGAGGGAACCAAGCCAAAGGCCACACCCCAGAAGGTTGAGGCTCCGCAGTTTGAGTTCTCTTTTTAAGGAGGAAACCAAATGGAAATGCAGTTGCAGTCGGAAACGACAAGTGATCTTGTGAAGGCCTTGGTGAGTGCCACGGCGGAAATCAAGACGGCAAAGCGGGATGCCGAAAATCCCTTTTTCAAGAGCAAGTACGCAGACCTGCCGACGGTGGTTGAGGCCTGCAAGGGTGCGCTTCTGAAAAACAATCTTGTGGTGACCCAAAGCACCACGATCATCAACGCACAAACCACCCTTGTCACAACCCTTCACCATTCGTCAGGGCAGTGGATTCGTGGCTACTATCCAGTTACGGCGGTGAAGCCAGACCCGCAGGGCATCGGAAGTGCGATGACCTATGCCAGACGATATGCACTTGCGGCTCTGGTGGGCATCGTTTCAGATGACGATGATGACGGCGAAACAGCCATGGGCAGAAATGGTGGATTCAGCAGAAGGGCTGAATTTGACGAGGAGCCAGTTCGGATTCCGAACGAGACTCCCTCAAAATCGCCCCAGAATCCTCCTGACGGCTCGATTGACTGGCGTGGCGTAGCCATTCACTTTGGAAAGCAAAAGGGGGTCGCCTTGGGCACATTAAGCCCAAAGAGCCTCTCTTGGTGGATTCGTGAATGGACTCCGCAACCCTACAAGGGCAAAACATCCCCACAGGACGAACTGCTTCGGTCAGCACTTGACCAAGCGGCACTTGAGGTCGAGGAATCCTTGTCTGGTCAGGATGCCTAAATAAAAATTGGAAAGCTGGGCAGGTTCAGTTTGCAGAGCCTGAAAAGGGTGAAATTGGTTGTTGGTTCACTCGTTCCCAGCCTTTCCCTAAAAGGAGGTTTATGGCGAACTTAATTCAGCCGAGCAGGGGTGGCGGAGGCCACTTCTACACAAAAGACGGTGAGGCAGTTGAGGGCGGACTTCGTGAGGCAAGAAAGGTGAGGGCATTTCCCTCGGTTACAACGGTGATGGGCTGTGCAAAAAACTATGGACTGGAAAACTACAAGCGAGAGCAGTTTGGCTTGGCTCTTTTAACGCTTTCAAGAAATGATGGCGAGACAGACGAAAGCTTTATTGAAAGGGCGGATTCTGACGCAAATGCTCAAAGCGTGAAAGCCATGGAAAAGGGCACGCATATCCACAGCCTTTGGGAAAATATTGATAGCGTGGTAGGTGAAAATTCACTGGACGAAAAACGAATTGAAATCATGCGTGACTGGAAGGCGGAAAACATTTTAAAGATTGAGCAGTCTGAGAGCGTGGTGGTTTCACAAGCCTATGGTTTTGCTGGACGCTTCGACACTTTGGCTCGTGTAAAGGATGGAACCAAGTCTGGCGAGTTGATGTTGCTTGATTTAAAAACCTCCGACCCAAAGGGCAAAAAGCTAAAGCCGTGGGAAAGCTATTGCATGCAACTTTCTGCCTACTCCTTTGCCCTTGGCATGGATGTGGCTTGTGCAAACATCATGTTTAACTCCACGGACAATCCAGAAATTCTCTTTCACCGTTGGGAGCGTTCTGAAATTGAGGAGGCTCGTGTCGGATTTCTTGGGATTTTGGCCTACTGGCAGTGGGCTAACAACTACAGGCCTCAAGATGTCTGAGGAGCCGTATCACGAAAAATATCCGATAGCTTACTGGGACTGGAGAGCGTGGAGTCAGGACGCTGGCGTTAGGTCAGTTTCGCTTTCGGCTCGTGGCCTCTGGTTTGAGCTATTGGGCATTATGCGGAAGTGGCGCAACTATGGAATTCTTTGCACTCGTGCAGGATTTCCAATGAAGCTAGGCGAAATTGCGGAGGCTGTGAACGCACCAGTTTATCAGATCAAACCCCTTTTGGATGAGCTTGAAAAGGCTGGTGTGTTTTCAAGGTCAAAGCGTGGGGCAATTTTTTGCAGACGCATGAAGCGTGAGGCTCCTGTGCTTGCAACAATAAGCCAGCTTTCTAATCAAGGGGGGTTGGCCTTGCCCCCCTTCCCCCCTTCCCCCCCTTATACCCCCCCT
>Ga0214923_10002947_pt1 | contig 21906 bp, 19 predicted proteins | sample LL1510_MetaG_FD_177993 | JGI IMG/M metagenome (GOLD analysis project Ga0214923, IMG submission 177993) | Freshwater microbial communities from Lake Lanier, Atlanta, Georgia, United States - LL-1510 | ecosystem: Environmental > Aquatic > Freshwater > Lake | place: USA: Georgia | collected...
CTTCATACACATTTCACGATGTGTTATAACCAAATTTTTACATTTTTGTTTATTTTTTTGTCGTTAATTCGGCGTTTTAAATGTGCAAAGGTGTAAAAAAGCTTCATATTTAGATAAAATGTATACAGGAAAACTTAGTATTATTTTAAGAAAATTATTAAATATTGATCAAGAATTACATGTAAGAAAGGGAATAAAATTAACATTTAAAGAATGGCTTGAAATAAAAATTTGAATTTTTATTTTAACTTCTCAGAAAAAAATTATCCCTGAGTATACACTCAAGCTGGGAATTGAAACCCAATTGGTTTGAAGTCACGTATAATTTTTAAACTTGTAATAAGTTTAAAAATTTGATTTATATTTTCGTCTTTTATACAAAAAGTAACTTTATTTTAAATGGACAACTCATGGTTGAAACCTGTTGAAAAACTTCGTATAGTAGATATGAAAAAAATGTTGAAAGACGTTGGAAGTTTTAATTGTCTCAAAGATAAACAAACTTACATAAAAAAAATAAACCACTATAAAAACAATATCAATTTCCCTTGGCGTTTAGATCAACAAAAAGTCATTGACGAATTCATGTTGTATAATAAAAAAAATTATGTTATACATTCTTTATTTGGTGGCGGAAAAACAACTTTACTTCTAGGATTACTAATACGTGGAATTTTAAATAAATTATTTACACCTGACGAAATACTATTTTTATCTTATAATGTTTCCATAAAAAATGAAATTAAAAGAAAATTGAAAGAATATGGTATTTCTAACAAAGTTACTGTAAGAACTTTTGATTCTGTTGTATACGAGATTGCTAAAATGGGTAATTATGAATATATAGATTTACCTAATTTTGAAGGTAAAAGAAAATTTGTTCACGAGCTCGTTTTTAATGATGAATTTTTAGACAAACCATCATTCCAGCCAAAAGTCATCATTATTGACGAGTGTCAAGATTTAGAAATACATTCATTGGTTATTTTAAATCATTTTTACCCAAATTCAAAGTTTGTTTTTGCCGGTGATATATTTCAATCTATACAAAAAGAAACAAGAGAAAGTATTTTATGGTATTTTATGATGCTCCCTGAACAACCTGATACTTATAAAATCTATATGTCAGATACTCCACGTGTTCCAATCAATACGTTAAATACAATTAAGACAGCTTTATCAATACACTATCCAGAATTCAAAGATAAAATCACATCATGGACTTCGAGTAATACTGTTTCTAATGCTGATATTGAATGGAGACGTTTAAATTCATATACACATATATTTGAAGAATTAAAAATGTTTCTAAACGAACATACTCCTAAAGAAACTATGATACTCACATTTTCTTCTGCTATAACTGTAAATGGTAGTTTAGGTGATATTGCACGTGTAAGACGTTTTTTTTCTGAAAATGGTATTGATGTAAACACAAATCATAAAAAAATGGATCCGGACAAATATTTTCTTACTACTTCTAATTCTTCTAAAGGTCTTGAACGTGATTATGTGATTGTTTTTCTTACTTTTCCTTTAGAAAATGCGTTTGTTCATTTAAGTGATGATATTGTAGTTAATCTTATTACTGTAGCCCTTACACGTGCTAAGAAAAAAGTTATTATGTTCGTTCCTTCTTTTGAAGATAAATATAGTCGAGCATTGTCTTTGTTTGAAAATTGTCCAAAACCAAATAAAAATAAAATTAACGATGTCAAAAGTATAAAAGAATTCAATTTTGAAGATTATATAAATATAGAGCATGATGTAACTCAATTAATTCGCGCGTCTGTTATTAAATACGACACACGAATTAAGATTCGTGAAAACATAAAAAAATATGATTCTTCTAAAATTTTCGAAGATAATATTGGATATAAAACTGAACCAATTGCAACAGAAGAAGATAGAGCTTTTGTGGGTATTCTAATAGAAAATCTTATAACTTCAACGTGGATTAATAAGTGGCCTTTTGAAAAAACTATAGATAGTGTTGAAAAAAATCCAATGTATATCCATATTATTAAGAAAATTACAAATGCAATTAATAAATATAAAAATTTCTTATCATCGAACATATTCAATGACAAAAATCAATTTGATGGTATTATGTTATATTCACAATTACATGTAGCACTTTCTAATAAAATATTTGTTAAACTAAGTGATAGTTTGACCAACAATTTAAGAAATTATTGGATTAAATTAAAACCGAAAGCGATAGAAATGAAACCTTTTGGTGAAAAATTAAAAATACAAGTTCCGTTACAAATGCCTTTATTAAAAGGTATTGCTGATGCTATTACTATAGATTCAGATGAAAAAACGACATCTATTTATGAAATAAAAGCATCTTCGAATTATGATTGGGAAGATAATGCAAATATTCAGATAGTATGTTATGCTCTAATGACTGGTAAAACTTGGTCTCGTATTCATATTCTAAATCCATTTAGAAATGAGAAAATATCATATTATTTTGATACAAAAAACATATTAACTTTACGTATGCAAATTACTCAAGATATATTATTATACAATGTTAATAGTATGATGGCCAAATTATATCCTACGACAAGTGATAATGTAAGATTAAATGTAAGTGATACACTTTTCGTTAATATGATAAAAAATAAGAATGGAGATATTACACAAGCTTCAATTATTAATATGATTTCTCCAATTAAATGCGAGTTCTTATACAATAAATATGTTTCTTATAACGACAAAAAAACAAAAAATATGAATAAAAGTGAAAAATTTTCATGTGAATCAAGCATATCGTCAGAAGAATTAGTAAATGAAATAAAAAGTATTTTATCTTCAAATATAAATAAAAATAAAACATTATGGAGTTTTGATTTATATGATGAATTTGAAACAAATTCTATAAAAAATGAATACAATATAAATGAATTCTCGGAATTAATAAAACATTTAAAATATGAGAATATAATGGTTGATTTAAATGATTCCTTTGTTCAAAATATATTTTGTATTTCTTACATGTTTCTAAAAAACCGTTTTGTATAAAAAAATAAGGTGTATATTTGTTATTTTAAACTGTATATAGTTTAAAATAATAACTTAGAAAGCAACTAGATTTCCAGTACCATCTATACAGGCAAAACCTTCTGGAGCTGCTGTACCAGCACCTTTATAAAAACATAATCTACCTTTTGTATCTTCGTTAATTGTCCAGTTATTAATTGAACCTATTTTAAGTCCTGACCCTGCAGACATACTACCAGTTGTTTTTATGACACCAGCACCTGCATCTAATGAACCTCCAGAAATTGCTCCTGTACCTGCTGATAATGAAGTTCCTGTAATTGCACCTCCTTTAATTGTTCCTGTACCTGCATCTAATGAACCTCCAGAAATTGCTCCTGTACCTGCCGATAATGAAGTTCCTGAAATTGCTCCTCCTGTAATTGCACCTCCTGAAATTGCTCCTGTACCTGTATCTAATGAACCTCCAGAAATTGCTCCTGTACCTGCTGATAATGAAGTTCCTGTAATTGCACCTCCTTTAATTGCACCTGAACCTGCTGATAATGAAGTTCCTGTAATTGCTCCTCCTGTAATTGCACCTGAACCTGCTGATAATGATGTTCCTGTAATTGCACCGGTATTATCTACCTTAAATGTATTATTTAATACTGACAATGAACTTCCTGTCATTGCACCTGATATACTTAAATTCTTACCTTTAATAAAACCAGTATTATCTACAAGAAATGGAGTACCATATGCACCACCTGGACCTATTTCTAAAACACCTCCTGAAATTCTATTTGCAATACCTGTACCTGCAGATAATGAAGTTCCTGTAATTGCACCTCCTACAACTGCACCTGAACCTGCTGATAATGATGTTCCTGTAATTGCTCCTCCTGTAATTGCACCTGAACCTGCTGATAATGAAGTTCCTGTAATTGCACCTCCTGTAATTGCACCTGTATTACCTGCAGATAATGAAGTTCCTGTAATTGCACCTCCTGTAATTGTACCTGTATTACCTGCAGATAATGAAGTTCCTGTAATTACTCCTGCAGACAAATTACCATTTAGAGTAACAGCACCATTATATAATTTAATATATGCTCCTCCTGTAGTCAATCCATCTTTTAAAGTTAATCCTAATCCTGTATTTGCAGTAATATAAACTGCACCTGCACCTGTATTTATAATATCACCGTTAATATCAAGTTTTGATGTTTTTAACGATGATGTTTCTATAGTACCAGTAGGACCAACCATATTACTTACAGTAGTACGTAAAGTACTTAAATCACTTGCTGAAGATAAAGTTGATAAATTTACACCATTTATAGTATTGGTAGTTATACTCACATTATCACTAAATGTTACAGGTTTATTAAACGTTCCTGTAGCATTAAAAGTTGATACATCATTAAATGTGACTGCTTTATTAAAAGTCCCTGTCCCGTTAAAAATACTTGGTCCAGATGCACTAAATTGATTTTTAACATTTAAATTCCCGTTTGATAAATCAAGCGAATCATTTTGTTGTTTTGAATCTGATATAATATTACCCATTTTTTATTATACTAAAGAAAAATAAAAAAAAATTATATAATTATTTTTAAATAAATTATATAATTATATATTATTTTTTCTTATTATCACTTTGATGTTTCTTCCATAAAAGTGTTGCACGAGAATGCAATTGTCTTTCTGTTAATTTAGGACACTCATTACGTAAATTTGTTATAGTAGATTCAATAAATTTCTTTTTAGTAATAATCTCAGAAATCATATTATTTTTAATAATATTATGTTCTAACTTTTCTTCTTGCTGTTTACGTGCAATTTCTTGATTTTTAATTTCAAGTTCTTTTTGTTTATAGAACTCCAGATTTTTTAAATCAATATCTACAGGTACTTTGCCTTTATTATTAGAAGCATAATTAATAGCGTTTATACATCCTAATCTACCATCTTCATATTGTCCAACATAATATGCTACTATTCCCATAAGATGGAAACGTTTATAATCATAATCATTTCTATTAACAAATAATATTGCTTCATTTGGGTATGGAAGATTACAAGCAAGTTTTATATAAGTATAAGCCATAACCCACATTTTTATATTTATATAATGTATAGCCATATATAATAATGGTTCTACACGATGAGAAAATTCAAAAGCTTTTATGTAATATACCATTGATTCATACCAATTATGTCCTAATTTTTGTGATAATTCTCCAGACCTTAAAAAAGCATGAAATTTTTCTTCTTGAAATCCTTCTAAAGTTGATCTTATTTTATAATAATAAAGCGATTCTTCATTTTCTTCTAAACAAGATAATGTTTGTGCTAAGTAAAATACAGTTCTTGGTTCAGTTGGATCTTTTTTATATTCTGCTAATAAAAGTTCCTTATCACGATGAAATCTTTTTCCAGATTTATCATCATCTTGAGTTCTATCTTGATATAAAACTACGGTGTCAGGTAATTTAACAATTGGATATTTTTCATGTTCTGAATTAAATGTTTTAATATATTCATGAACTGCGCCAACATATCTCCATTCATGATGTGCTTTTATGAATCTTACATTATAATATTTATCGTGTGCTCCAGACCACCATTCTTGAACAATTAAGAATCCTGATGATTTATTAGAAGTATATTCACTTGCATATTTTCTCAAATATTCACCATTTCTTAATTCATCATTTGTATCTAATAATAATATATAGTCGATATCTTCAAAAGAATCAGCGAATTCAAGCGATTCGTTTCTTGAAACGGAGAAATTTACGAATGTGCCTTCTTTTAATCTAAGTGGTATATTATTATTTTCACAAAATTCTTTACATATTTCAATTGTATTATCAGTTGAACCTGTATCAAAAATTACTAAAGAATCAGCAAAATCTTTAATACTTTCTAATGAAACATGTAAACGTTTTTTTTCATTTTTTACCATCATTAAAACAGCTATATGGAGATCATCATCATGTCTTTTCATTTTTTAATTAATATTATTTTATTTTTAAGTTTACTTTACAAATAAATATTCTGTTTTATGAAATCCAAAACCAGAATCAGTTACAGCCAAACCTTTGAAAATAATTTTATTACATCCATTAAGTAAAAATGATGGTGCTTGCCATTTAATTCCACTATAATACATATCTTCAGATAATTCTTTATTATGAACTATACCAACATTATCTTGTCCACAACCAATAAATGGTTGCATATTATCACCAAAAGTTAGAAACTTACCTACACGATTCATTTTATTATCTTCAGCATAAACCATTGCACCAACGATAGGCAATCCAGATGTACTAATTAATGTAATGTCAATAATTTCGGATGGTATTATATAATAATTATTACCGTTTGTTTTATTGACTGTAATTAAATTTTTTTGTGGTATTGTTGAATTTTGTTGATGAATATTTGCGATAATTAATTTATTTTCTTCTGATTCAAAAGAATTTAAAACATCACCAAGAGATTTTGGATATCCATCATTTTGTTGTCCACATAAATAGTGAGGTAATAAAGTTCCATTAGAAAATCCATAAATAATATTTGGAATTGTTAATAACATGCAAACTAAAATATTTTTCATTTTATTATAATATATTTTTGTTATTTAAGTTAATTTTCAACACACATAATAATGTGTTGAAAATAAAATAATTGTAATTGTTTTATACATTTTTAAGTTTAATATATTTATCTGAAAAGAAAATAAATGAATCTATCCATTTCCATATAATATTTTTATTTTCTGTATCTAATGCAGGAGAACGCCATATTTTTTTTAAATATGCTAATTTCGACTTATTAAAATTATCAAATGAACTATTTTCTAAAAAAAACATTTCGTTCCTCTCCTTGAGCATCTTTTTTATAATTTGATCATTTTTGTTTATATTATGTGTAAAAGATTCCATTATATCTTTAATATCTGTTTGGTCTTTTAAATATATTCTAGCGATGATTAAATCAGGTTCTCTTGGGAACTGATCAATTAATTCATCTATAAATGAAATTAAATTATTTTTAAATTCATGTAATACTTGTTGTATATCACTCATTTATAATATTTAATAATATCTTTAAATTATATAATTTCTCCAAAACAGCTAAAGTTTTTTTTAGAATATTTAATACCTGTTATAACAATAGAAATTAAATCTCCTTCTTTTATTGTATTTGTTTTATTAAAAAAGTTTTTTTTTGCTGGGTCAAAGTTATATTTCTTTAATGAGTTAATAGGAACCAAAACTTTAATTTTATCTTTTATATTTATGAATAACCCACCGCTAAAAACCATACATACATTACCAGAAAATTTTTTTCCAATATCAGGTTTCAATGTATTTACTTCAAACTCAACAATGAAAACAATTTCACTATTTACATTAGATATATAATTATCTTTAATTTTAATAATTTTAATAACATCTAAAATATATCCATTTTCTTTAGTACATTCATTTTTCGAAGACTCCTTTATCTTTTCAAAAATAGCATGTTTAATGTTTTTATTCAGATATTGTGGATCTACACAGATACGTCTTTCAATAATTACATTGCTCATTTTTTAAACAATTTTATAAAATCAATTTATAAAATTATTTTTATTATATTGATTTTAAAAATGAATAAAACCATTCAAAAGCTAAGTTTAGAAGATTTGAAAAAATATTATTATAATCAAAAATTAGATGTTCTTCATGATATTAAGAATTATTGCGATGAACAATATTATAACTCAGACAACAAAAAAGGTATTAGTGATGTTAAATATGATCTATTAATTGATATAATTTCTGAAAGAGAAAGTAAAGATTATGTAATACCTGTTGGTGTTAAAGTTTCAGATGTTAATAATCAAACTAAATTACCTTATTATCTTGGTTCTATGAATAAATATAAATCAGAAAAAGATGTGAATAAATGGATAGAAAAATATAAAAAAAATAATTATGTAATTCAAGATAAATTAGATGGTGTATCTGCGCTTTTAGTAAATAACAATATCCTGTATACTAGAGGTGATGGTGAAGTAGGTTCAGATATATCATATTTAGTCCCGTATATTAATCATATACCGAAAGAATATAATTCTTTAGTTATTAGAGGAGAATTAATATTTAACAAAAATATATTTGAAAAAAAATACAAGTCTTTATATGCAAATGCAAGGAATTTAATATCTGGTGTTGTAAATTCGAAAATTATAAAGGAGGAAATAAAAGATGTTGATTTTATAGCATATGAAATTATATATCCTATTGAAATAAAAACGGAAGAACAATTAAGTATATTAAAAAAATACAATTATAAAACTGTTTATCATAATATATATGATCATATTGACATTAATATTTTGTCAGAGAATTTGATAAAACGAAAACATGACTCAGAATATGAAATTGATGGAATCATAGTTCATACAAACTCTAAATATGATAGAAATACGTCTTCTAATCCTGAATATGCTTTTGCTTACAAAATTACTTTTGATGATAATCTTATAGATACAGAAGTTATAGAAGTTGAGTGGAATACTACTAAATGGAATATTTTAAAACCGCGAATTAAAATTAAACCTGTTAATTTATGTGGTGTAAATATACAATATACAACTGGATTTAATGCTAAATATATTAAAGATAATAATATAGGTAAAGGAACTATAGTAAAAATTACTCGTTCGGGAGATATAATTCCATATATTATCGAAGTTGTTAAACCAACAATTGCTGATTTACCAAAATCTGGGTATATATGGAATGATAGTAAAGTCGATATAATTTCTTCGGAAGAGGAAGATATTACTTCTAAAATCAAAACAATTTCATCTTTTTTTTCAGAATTAAAAATAAAGCATGTAAGTGATGCGACTATATTAAAATTATTTAATAATGGTTATGATACGCTTGAGAAAATATTACTTGCTACTAAAGAAGATTTCATGAAAATAGAAACTTTTCAAGAAAAATTAGCAGAACGAACATATAACAATATACATAATGGATTAAAAGATAAATCTATAGATGTTTTACTTGGTGCTTCATCAGTATTTGGTTATGGTATGGGAAAAAGAAAAATTGCTAAATTATTAGAAGATGTACCTAATTTATTTGAATTAACTTTGGACGAAATGAGAAGTGAAATTATGAAAGTTGAAGGATTTTCTAATAAATCAGTTGAAAAGATTATAAACAATATACCAAATGCTATTAATTTTATCAAATGCATTAAACCTTATATTACTGAAAATAAAAAAAATGGTATAAAGTTAAATGGTGTTAATATATTATTTAGTGGTTTTAGAAATGTAAAATTAGAAGAAGATATTATAAGTCAAGGAGGTAAAATATCAACATCTATATCTAAAAATACAAATTATTTAATTGTTAAAAGCAAAACAGATACTTCAAGTAAAATAAAGAAAGCTCTTGAACTAAAAATACCTATACTTACAAAAGAAGAACTTATTAATATTTTATAACCAGAGTTGAGTTTGGAAATAATAAATCATTGTTTAAACCATGGGCAAAATAATAACTTACATTCACATCAACTAACCATAAATTAGGCATATATCTGTCAATAGATAGAACTGATAGTGCATCTTCAAATTTACATTTAAGTTCACTGAATTCAATTTTATTAAATGGTGTTGTTATATTACCATTTTCAATTTCGTAAAATCCGAATTGGTTTGTTAATCTATTACAATAAAATCCTTCTGTTGATGTATTTAAGTTTTCGCAATTATCGTCGCATTCTATACCTAAAAACATCCAGTCAACAGGTTTAGATACTTTATAGTCAAAAGCAGTTTCAAATTTACATATTTTATATTCAACAGATGAATTATCTAAAAAATCTAAAATCTGTGGTTCTTCACATGTATTACATACTAATTCTTTTGTACCGAATACAGCAGTTATTACTGAAATTAATATAGGCAAGACTTTCATTTTTTTATATTATAAAATATAAAAAATATTTTTTTAATTTTTAATTAGATTACCAAAACTATCTAAAACCATAAGATTATCATTTTTGTCAATATTAAAACCGAAAGTGTATCTAGGTATTTCTTCTTTCGAAATTAATTTCTTTTGATTTTTCCCTATTTTTTCATAAACAGTTCTATATCTATAGTATCCTTTCGTAGTAGTTTCAATTATATTTAATACACCGCCTCTTAATTTCTCGAACATTATTTCATCTTTTGATGTTGACTTTTTTTCCCCGTAGAATTTTTTACCTTTCCATATATATCCTTTATTAGAAGGCATATCTTTTAAATTATCAAGCATATAATTAGGAGGTGTTATATTACACCATCTATCAAATTGTTTATCGACGTTATTATCTGAGTAATCATTTGTGTTTTTGTAATAAACATATAAATTCTCTTTTCCTTTTTTTTTATGGTCTTCTTGGTCTTGTATTTTTTTATTTTTAATTTCTTCCTTTTTGTGAATGTCTAATTTAACTTTTTTAATATTATCCATCATTTCAATGTCAATATTACCTGATTGAATAGAACTCAATCTATTTTTCAATGTTTGAATATCATTCTCAATAATCGCGTTATTTTTAAGAATTTTTTCAATTTGTGTAGTATTAAATTTACTTTGTTCTAAAGCTTTTAATCTGTCGATTGTTTCAATATTACGTTTAATCAAAACTTCTTTAGTTTTAATATCATTTATAACTTTATTTTTTTCAGATATTCTTAAATTTTGCATTTTATTATATATTATATTATTTATGTATTTAAATACTTAATAAAATTATATAATATAATTATGAATAATGAAATATTATATAATCTAGGTTATGAGATTGATTATAAGGATGATAAATTTTATGATGATATTTACATGTATTATTATAAAAAAGGAATAACACCTATTATATTATCTCAAATAACTGAAATATTATCACTATTATTTGGTATAACAATAAGTTTTTTTATCTTATTTGGTATAGATTGGAATGCGATTTTTAAATGCAAGAATGACTGTGGTGATATATCAATATATATAAATTATAGACAACCTGATGTTATAAGTATGTTGTTATTTCTAACAATATCACTATACACTATATATAAAATATGTAAACATGTTTATAATTTAAGAAATCTAAGAGATGTTAAAAATTATTATACACATATTTTAAATATATCACAAGATGAACTATATACAATAAAATGGAAAGTTGTGATTGACAAGATTGCAAAGATAGAAAATTTAACATTATATGAAATCACAAATAAAATTTTAAGAAAAGAGAATTACTTCATTGCTCTTTTTGACAAAGAAATTATTAATATACATCCACTATTTTATAGTAAACATTTAGATGTATGTATTAAACATTTAATCATTGAAAATATAGATGAATTAAATATTCAAACATTGAGAAAGAAATTTATCTTATATGGTTTAGCGAACTTTCTATTTTCTATACCCATATTAATATTTTACATATTGCATTTTTTTGCATCAAATATAGATGAGTTTTATTCGAATAAAAATGTTCTAGGACCAAGAAGATATTCAATATATGCTAAACGTAAATTTAGAAATTATAATGAACTAGAACATTTCTTTGAAGAAAGATTGAATAGATCTGTAAAATACTCTTTAGAATATATTAAACATTTCCCTTCACCTTCAACTGAAATATTAGGTAAATTCTTTGGATTAATATTTGGTACATTTGTAGGATTGTTTTTAATATTATCCTTAGTAGATGAAGGTATATTATTACATTTAAAAATATTTGATAGAACTTTATTATTTTATACTGCGATCGTTGGAACTGTATCAGCATTTTCTAGAAGTTTAATAAGAACACCTGAAGAAAGTATATATAATCCCGAACTTGTCATGGATAAAGTAGTCAAATACACTAATTATATGCCTGCAAGATGGGTAGGTAAATGTAATACTTATAAAGTTAGAAATGAATATATTAGACTATTCCCTTATATAATTGTTTTGTTTTTTTATGATTTACTAGGTGTTTTAATAACACCATACATTTTAATATTTGTATTGTCAAAAGAAAGTGAAAATATAGTTAACTTTATTAAAATAAATAGCATAGGTTCTAATTGTATATATTCTCAAAATAAAAAAGAAACTGACGATGAAAAGATGCACAATTCAATTACAATATTTGATGAAAATCATTCTATGAAATAATTTAAAGAAATAATTTAAAAAAAAATAGAATGAGAAAATATTATAGAGTTATTCATCATCATCACATACATGATCATATTATTTGTACTGATTATTTACCAAATAAAAAAGGACTAACAAAATTTTTAGAAGAAAATCGTGAAAAAATTATTTTTTTTTCGAAAAAGAAATACACAATTAAAACTTTTGAAAAATTTTATTGTCCCTACTTTATTAATATTGATGATTGTTGTTATTTGAATAATAAAATTATATGTGTACAATGTGAAGATGAAATTAATTTTGACCAAGAAGAAGAAAATTGTAATATTATATTTGAATATTTCGTTAAAGATGAACCAAATAAAACACTTTGTTTTTGTTCAGACGAATGTTGTAAAAACTTTATGGATGAATATATTGAATATCATGATGACTATGATCACTATGGTGATGGTAATATAAATATATATGATGAAAATAGTGAATTTTTTGTTGGTTATGGAAGTATTTAAAAAAAAAATTGATTATTTTTTTCAACTTGATAAAAATTTATCAGCACAAAAATGAACACTAACGAAGACGTAAAAATTATATTAAATGGTTCCTACGGAGGTTTTTCAATTAAGAAAGAAATTATCACAGAATATAATGAAAAAACAAGTAGTAATTTATATATTAATTCTTATGAGTGTCGTTTTATTCCCGACTTTATCGAAAAAGTTGAGGAAGGTGAAGATATAGGTGGAGTGGGTTCAGATCTTTATATTGGATACATTTCACAAGATGCAATGAAATATAACGCTTGGGATATTGAAGAATACGATGGTGCAGAAACTATAAGTATAAAATATTCTAAAATAAAAGTAGAAAAAATGAGTAAATTTTTCGATATCATGAATAAAATACTACATGATGATTCTATTAATCTATCTGCTGAAATGAGATTCGAATATCTTCGTATGCTTGCACCAAAGGATGCTCTTGAAAATCAAGATTTTGATGCATTATTACAAAATGCCGAGTTACTTCCTATGTTTTCGTCAGGATTTCGTGAAGCTGAGGCAAGTTTTTATAAGAAAAACTGAACTGTATATTTTTGTATTTCATACTATAATAGTATGAAATAAATGTTGTTGTATTTCTTCTAACGTTGACTATGTTTATGAATAGGATACATGCGTTGTTGCCATTGATTACTATTAATTTTTCTCATAAGTCTTTCTTGCATTTCTGTTCTAAAATTATTCATACTATCATTATAATGTTTATCAGCCATTTCATATATATTAGAATTGTATTCGTTTCCTTCATTTAGTTGACCGTAACTATCACCGAATGGTGTTACATCAATAGCATTTCTAGTAATATAATTAGGCATTCTAATAGAATTAACATCATCATAATAAAATCGAGGTTGTCCTAAATTTTTATCAACATAAGAACGATATGATGTTCCATATCCTGAAAAACGAGGATCGTACACATTTGATTGATTAACATTTTCAAATGGTTCTATTATTTCATATTTATCTTCTTCAAATTGTTGAGCATGAGTTATACCCATATTAGAATTAATGAATTCATTCCTTTCGTTTATTTTATAATTTCCAGGAGCAATAGTTTCAGTAAAAATGTTTTCTTTATATTTATCTTTAAAATATGGATTGTTTTTAAAATCTGTATTAAATAAAGAATCAGGATGATTTAAATTATGTTCTTTGCTACTTATTTCATAAGGAAAAACAAAATTCTCTTTTACTTCATTAGATGGAGACTTAGAAGGTGATTGAGGTTGATGTTTCGGAGAATTTACTTTTTTCAATTGTTTGCGAGGAACATCATAATTAGCTGGGTATTTTGATATCTTGTATAAATTCTGAACATCATAACCTGAATCTGAATTATATCTATTTTTAGGTTCATTTATTTGTGAATTCGTGACATTGTCATTTGATCTCCAGTAATCAATATCAAAAGCAGGTGTTGCTATAACTGGAGGTACAAAAGTTTTTGGGTTAGGACCTCCAGCTAATCTTTGATTGTCAGTAGGTGCTTTGAAATTAGGATTATAACTACCGTGATTTACATTTATTACTTCTGTGTTTACATTATAAGATATATTTTCTATTGGTTTAAAACTCCCTTCGTTAAAACATCTGTAATTTTGTCTTGAAGCATATCTACAATCTCTTCCTGGTAAATCAGTGTTTACATTAAATGTACTTGGTGGAATATAATTTTCAATGATTGAGTTTTTATTTTCCATTTTCATATTATTCATTTTAATCTTCTCTTTATAATAATAAAGAATAATAATAAATAAACTTAGTATTAAAAATAATAAATTATTTTTTAATTCTAAAAATTCAGTAAAAAGTATGATAATAAAGATAAAAATAATTAATCGAGTAATGGTATTCATTTTTTCTTCTATAATCATTCTTCTATCAGGAATAATATAGGTGTTATTGAATAAACAATTTATATCATCAAACCAAAATTTATTCTTTTTCATTTATATTATTAAATTTTTTTTAAAAATTAAAATTTTCATTTTTCATACATTCTATACATATATTCATTAATTTATAATTAGAACCACGATACTTCTTATCATTAAATTTTATAGTCTTTATACAATTATTTTTAGGAAGTTCATTTTTACATTTCATACACAATGACATACCACCATCAAGTTCTTCATCTTCTTCACCTATTTCTTCATCTTCTTCACCAAGTTCTTCACCAAGTTCTTCGCCAAGTTCTTCACCAAGTTCTTCACCAAGTTCTTCATCTTCTTCTTCATCAAGTTCTTCGCCAAGTTCTTCGTCGTCATCAAAATCATTAAATTTGATATAATGTTTATCTTTATCGACACCATCTTCAATTTCTTCACTTTCTTCTTCATTTTCTTCTTCTTCTTCCTTATCACTTTCACTTTCACTTTCACTTTCTTCTTTATTTTCACTTATATAATTAATATCATCTTCATCTTTTTCATATATTTTGTGAACATGGAAAAATAGATTGTTTAAGTATTTTAAACTATATTTATCTTTATTCATAAGAGATATATCATCTATTATAAGTTTAACTAAATTAAATGTTAATTTTTTATTTGTTAAAACATCGTTCTTTTTAACACTGTTTATTAATAAATATAATTTTGAGTTACTTAATATAGGAACATCTTCATTTGAAGTAATTTTTTTCTTTAAAGCAGAAATCAGTTTATTGCTAATATTGTCTAATATATTGCATATTTTTATATCTATTGAAGGATTATCTTCAATTTCTTTATCTATTGTACTTATTTTATTTAACAACAGTTCCTTTGATTTTTTCAATCTCTCGTTCAATGCGATGTAAGTATTTGTATTTTTATTTTCAGTTACTTTAATTTTCTCATCAATCTTTTGTATTTCATTCAGAAGATCAAATTTTTTCCATTCTTTCTTAATTTTAATATCTCCAGATTTACCTACATAATTATTTAGATAATTAAAATATTTATTATTAACAAGTTGTTTAATATAATTATCTGTTTGTATCAATTCTTTCATTTTTGATACAAAATCTGGGAATAACAAGAACAAATTTAAATCAGACATTTTTGATATGTTTATTATTAATTCTTTAGGACTTGAATAATCTTTACTAATAGAGTTATATGCTATTAGCTCATCTAATTTATTTTTAGGTATAGTGTTTAATAAAGCATTTAATTCATCATTGTTGAATATAAGAAATAAATTTAATAGTTGATCTTGTGTAAAGAAAGCTACATATTCTTTATCTTCTTCATCGTCAATGACATTTTCAATAATTTTATAATTACCAGTTTTATTAATATTACTTGGATCATTAAAGAATTCTTTAATATTGCTTACAAACTCATCAGATAATTCGGGAAAATAATCAAATTTTTCTTTGTAATATACGTGAACCAATACATCTATGATATTTAGACAATGTTCAGAATCATAATATATATAGTCCTCACTATTTTCATTTTCTATATTACAAGCTTTATTAATTGTTGTAAATTTTATAGTGTAATTATAATCATTATTTGTTCTGGTACTAGTATATTTCAAATCAATGTTTTTATTTAACAACAAATTCTCTCCAAAATCATATAAAAAGTTTGTTATCTTATTATTCATGTAAGATTTAACTTCATTAGAATATTTATCATCATTAAATAACAACTCAGGTATTTTATCTTCCATTTTTAACTCAATAATTTTTTCAAGCTTGTAATAATTTTTATGTAAACGTTTTATAAATACAGATTCACTGATATTGTCTATATCTAAATAACATATTATATTGGATAAATGTTCTGCAAATTCTCTATTTGTCAGGTTTTCTAAACTAATATTACTAAATATTAGTATAATTTGTTGTATATCTATATTTAATTGAATTTTCTCGAAAGCTTTTCTTAATAACGAATAACCTATATTTTTTACATCATCTGTTAATTTTTCATCCAATACTTCATTAATAGTAACTGAATTAATTTCAAAAGATAGATTCTTAAAATAAGTTTGTTCTGCATTATATATATTTACATCTTGAATAATAAAATCTTTATTTGTCTTAAAACCCATTTTAACTTTAAGAATGCATATGTTTGGATCCTCATTTTTATAAAACTCAATCACATCATTATTTTGCTTCTTTATTATATTTCTACATGATTCAAGTCTTAGAAATTTTGAATTAATTCTATACCAAGTTTGTTCATTAAAAACAAAAGTTTTATTTTTATGAATGAATTCTTCAAAATCATCACTATCTACATTTAGTATATATGTATTAATTACAAAATCTTTAATCCATGGTCTATATGTGAACAATTTAAAATATTCTTTATTTGTATCATATTCACGTTTTTGTACTTTATCATTATTTATGTATTTATTTGTCTTTTTTATAGTATTTACACTGTTCTTTAGTAATACTTGTTCATTATAAGACCTCATATTTTCTGAATTATTTAAGAAATTTAAGTAAAATTCAGATAAAGTATAATCATATTGTTTTAAATAAGATGTTAATAACTCGAATAAATACTCTGATGGTATAGATGTTATAATTTCATCTAATAGAGATGAATACATATTTTTAGTAACTTTTTTTACTACATTATCTTTAATTATTGTATCCGCTATTCTTGGTTCATATATAAATTCTTGTTTGATTATAAGAAGTAGTTGTTTGATATCATTATTTGAACTCACAATGCAATTTTCTAATTTTCTTCTTAATTCTAAATGATATTTTAATCTGTTTATATTAAAATAGAAATCAACATACTTATTATAAAATACATCGAAATTTGAGTCTTGATTTATAAAGTCTTTTATTAGAATGAAAAAATTTGAATTCTTTTGTATATTTTTGAATATGGTTTGTATCTTTTTATTATAATTATTTTTAAAAAACCTATCCATCTCTTTAAAAAAATTCTTTTTTTTGTGATTTATAACATGAATTTTATACATTATATCGTCGCTTGATTTAAATTTACAATCTTTAATGCATTTTTCATTATTATCAAAAGTTTCCATATTCTTTATTAACTCTTCCTTTAGTTCATCATTATATGTATCGTCTATATAACTCTCTGTATCTACACTTAACATTTTATCTCCTTCGTATATCATAGCGAACTTTGCATAAAATTGTGGAAATTTGCCTTTATAAACATCACTGTGTTTATACCAATACAATAAAGTTTTTATTTCATCATCTGTATAATACTTTTTAATTTTATCAAATATTTCAGATACATACAAGTTTTTATGTTTATCCACAAAATTATTGATATTATCTTTTAAAACGTGAGTGTCTTCGTTGTATATATTTTCAATTTCATTATTTATTTCTTCATTTTGTTTATCATATTTTTTAATAGAATCAGAATTAATTTCTTTTTTAAATTCTTCTTCTTTATTTTTACTTAAATAATCCTTTTTATTTTCATAATATTTCTTTTCCTTTTCAATTAACATATTTTCATATTCTTTTTTCAACATGTCAACTTCTTCTAAATGTTCCGAGTTTTTGTTAACATTAGTATCTTTCTTGTTAAAGAATGGAATACCTGTTTTAATATCATAATCTAATTGTGAAGGTATTTTATATTTTTTTTTATCTTCCTGTTTTTCACTTACTTTATTTTTTATATCTTCCATATGCTTGAGATACTCTTTCTTAATCTTTTTAATTTCTTCAAGTTTACTAGCACGTTCGTTAAAAGGAAGTAATTTTAGTTCTATAATCTTCTTATTATAATTAAAGACTATGTCATCTTTTAAGAATTTCTCATAAAAATCTTTAAGCTCTATTTTACTTTTTTTATTATTTTCAATAAACATTCTTACTATTATTTCAAAATCTTTATGGTTGATAATATAATTCAAAATATCTCTCAATTCATCATATTCAGATGTTGATAATAATTTTGATAAAGATAAAGGAAATGTAGATATATTTATTAAGAAATTATTGTCTGCTATATTTTTAAATATTTTCAAAATTTCAAAATGTGTTATTTTTAAATTAGATGGCTCAGATGTTTCATTTTTAAATAAATCAGAAAAATCAGATGGTTCATTTATCATTTTTATTATAATCTAATTTAATTTTTAAACAAAAAAATAAAATTGACAAAAAAAAATATTTAAAAGTATAATAATTAATGAATACTATTCCTTGTGAACTGGTAAACTTAACAGTCTCTTATTTAGACAATAATTCAAGTTATAATATATTTTTAACTTGTAAATATATTAATAAAATTCTAAAAAATCACGGGTTCATAAAATCATTATATCTTAATAAAAACTTTATAGATAATGAAGATATATTTATCTTTATAAAAAAATTCCACTTGCACATGAGAAGTATTAAAACTATATCAATGTCATTTATAACCGACCCGCAATTTTGGATTCCTCGTTGGTGTAATACTATCTATTTTAAAAGATGTAATTTCACTTCTGTGATTGACCCTAAAAATATAGTAAATACTGAACATTTATGGATCGAGTCAACTTATTCTAAAATAATAATAAACTTAAAAAAGTTCCCTGAACTTAAAACACTACATGTTGATGCATTTGATTTTAATGATTTAGATACTATAAAGTATTGCAATAAATTATCATATATAAACATTAAAATATAAAAGTATAAAATGGAATTTGACAACATTGATGAAGAAATCAAAGAACTTGAAAATAAAAAAAACGGTATTCTTGGTATTGTAAAAGAACATCAAAAAAATATAGATGATATAGATAAGAAAATAAAAAATTTATATAAACTATTTCCATGTTGCTATTCATGTAGAAAACATTTTCATCCTAAAAAAATGACTATTGCAACTCAAGAAGACGTTAATGAACGTGTTGACAGAAATGACGGTTATTTTGGTCCAGAAGTAGGTGAATATTATTGTGGATGGTGTTAAAATACTATTCCAATTCACACAATGATTTTCGCATATTCTGTAATAATTCTTGAATTGAACCATTCGTATTATTATTTTTAAACATTAATAATAATTCAGATATACAATTTATTCTATCTAAAAGTATTTTAGTTTTATAATTATTTTCTATAAATTTACAGAACTCTATTTGTTTCTTTTGTGTATTATCAAATTGTAGTATATTTTTATTATTATTAATGCACCACATAAAAAACTTTTCAAAATCATTTAATATAACTGCGTTCAATATATAATAAGATAGTACACTTGTGTTTTCATAATACTGTTTCTTCTTATCATTACATTTAGAATACAAATCAGTATATTTCAATCCTTTATATTCTAAAATCTTTATAACCTGCAGGAAACAATGAGTTCGTTCTAGATTCATTAATTTCATTAGCTTATGCATGTAATTATTAAACGTATTTATATAAAGTGTAAAATAAGTACATAATATAACATTAATTATCTTAGCCCATGCGTCGGTATAAGCTTCGTACAATTTCACATCTGAATTTACAGGGAATATTTTCAATATTTTTTCTCTAGTGATTCTATTGTCCATAGATGAAAAATCTAGACCTAAATTATGTATACTTTCATGTATAAAAACTTTAAACCATTCTTCTCGTCTATATATAACTATATTTGAAGAAGGTTGACAAGACATTGTATAACCTGTATTTACATGTATCTTGTTTATCAGTTCATTGTTTTTTGGTAAACATTTTAGTAACTCTGTTAAATAAATGTATATATTTAATTTTTTAGAACATGATCTATATGTAATATAATTTGATATTACATGCAACCATATAAGAATTTTATATAAACTATTTTTTATATTTTCTTTTGGATTAGAGTATATAAAAAATATTTTAACTCTTCTATTAATAATATTACATTCAAAAGTATATGCGTATTCTGAAACACTATGAATATGATTTTGTATATCTTTTAATATATAATTATAATCTGATGGTTTCGGTATTTCACTTACTTTTTCAATTTTATTATGTATACCTGAATTCAAATCATAATTTTCTTTGATGTATTTCTCGGCTATTTTAAGCTGTTCGTAAAAATTTTTAAAAATATCTACTGTTTCAGTATGTTTAAAAGTTTTTATTTGTTCAAAACAATTGTTTCTATCTATTAAATTCATTAAATCTTTACTTCTTTTTGAAAAGTCAAATTTTGTCTTCATTTATTTTAAAACAATTATTTTAAAATAAAAATTTTTATAATTAAAATGTTAAAAGAAATTAGAAATATTATTATTGAAATTCAACCTCATTATTCAAGATTGAATTCTAAATATTCAAAATCATACTTACAAGGTTCTAATTGGTATGTTGGTGATGATTTACTATATTGGTGGGATCGTTGTAACAATATAAGATACTTTGCAGAGAATAAGAATAAACTATTATATATATTATGCATTATAGAAAAAGAACTTAAGAATAAAAAAGAATTATTAAAATAATGAAATTAAAATATTGTTTAGTTGCGTGTGATCTGAATGATAATTATTTACGGTATTACCCTTTTGTTAAAAAATATTGGAAAGACGTTGTAAATATCGATACTATACTCGTTTTAATATCAAATCATGTACCAGATTACTTATTAGAATATAAAAATGATATAATACTCTATAAACCAATTAAAAATATACCTACCGCTTTTCAGGCACAATGTATACGTGTTTTATATCCTTCTTTGATTAATACTGAAGAAACAATAATTATATCTGATATGGATTTAATACCTTTAAATAAAATGTACTATGTAAATAATATATCATTATATAATAATAGTTTTGTTGTGTATAGAAATGTAATACCAGAATATAAACAATACCCTATTTGTTTTTGTTGCGCTTCACCATATACATGGAAAGAAATATTCAATATTCATTCTATAGATGACATTACTGAAACTTTAATAAATTGGTATAAAGACATTACTGATTATCAAATATCTTCGCCTTATTCTATTGGATGGGCATGTGATCAATTAAAATTATACGAATATGTTAACAAATGGAATAAAAGTATTATTAAACTATACGATGATATAACTGGTTTTAAAAGATTAGATAGGTTAGATATTAATGATATAAAAAACAATACGGATTTATATAAGAAAAGAATGAATGAAGGTTAT
>Ga0214923_10002948_pt1 | contig 21897 bp, 24 predicted proteins | sample LL1510_MetaG_FD_177993 | JGI IMG/M metagenome (GOLD analysis project Ga0214923, IMG submission 177993) | Freshwater microbial communities from Lake Lanier, Atlanta, Georgia, United States - LL-1510 | ecosystem: Environmental > Aquatic > Freshwater > Lake | place: USA: Georgia | collected...
CACTTCCACAACAACCACTACCACTACTGATGCACCTGCTACCACCACTTCAACAACAACCACTACCACTACTGATGCACCTGCTAGCACCACTTCAACAACAACCACTACCACTACTTCAACAACTACATCTACCACCACTTCAACAACAACCACTACCACTACTGCTGCACCTGCTAGCACCACTTCAACAACAACCACTACCACTACTGCTGCACCTGCTAGCACCACCAGTACCATCTATGATATTCCATATGGAATAGCGTTTAGGCAGCGTGTAGATCTAATTGTTCCCAATGGTACTATTCGTGGTGTTATATTTTGGTTCCATGGCGGAGGATGGGGAGGTGGTTCTAAAAGTTCGTCAGGCTATGCGCCAGGGTCTTTGGCTCATACTATCAATGACGAAGCATTGGCCACAAATTTGGCACTAGGCGGCTATGTGGTAGTAAACTGTAATGTGCGTGTGACCACTGGCCCAACCGATGGCTGGGGAGGTAACTACGACGGAGTATTTCCTAATAACATCACCGATGTAGAAACTATTATTAATTATTCAACGGTCAGCGGTGCAGGTTCGTTGTACAGCCCTTATTGGGAAACAATTTACAATTATGTTAATACCTATGACTGGATAATATCAGGGGGCAGTTCAGGCGGACATATCATAGCAATGGGCGTAGGCAATTATGGCACGGCCACAGGAACATGGCCACTGGCTGTGATCAGTATATCAGCACCAATGGATCTCTATACCAATCCCCCACATGCTGACGCCCTTGATAATCCTGTCAATCCTTTGCTGACACCTTCTCTGGATATCTATGTTCCGGAACCTACTAATGATCGCAAACTGGCTAGCCCACGATGGAGATATGGATCGCAGGCAGCACAAGGTTCATGGTATCTGGCCATCAATGCCAGTCGCACCAGATGGTACTTTTATCAAAATATCAAAGATAATCTGGTTGTGGAAAGCATGATACTGCCATTTGTAAAAAATTTACCTGAGGACCGGAGTTTTTACATTACTGTCAATGAAGGTACAGTCTTGCCTGGACAATTTGATCATTGGTTCACTACACCACTGCACATACCAATAATAGCCATTGCCCGTAGAGAATTTCAGCCGCTGAGTTATAGAATAAATTCAGGTCTTGTTAGACCTGGTACCAGAACCATTGCTATCTTTGGCGACAGTGTCAGTACCTATGGGGGACTGGTCTATCAGGGAGGCAACCCTACTTTGGATTCCAGCTATAGTGCCAGCAACAAATTTGGCAATATCGTAACTGTTGTTCAGAGTCTATATCCCAACGACACAGTACTTAATATCAGTCTAGGTGGTACTACCACCGCTGAAGCTCTAACAGGTATATTTTCAGCTACCGGTACTGCAAGAGCAAATGCGTTTGGTACCTATAATACTATAGTCAATTGGCTCAATTTCAACAGACCCAACATAGTTGTATTACGTTATGGATTGGCCGATAGTATATTAATCAACAATGCGGCAGCTACATTGAGTAATCTAGAACAGATTATTAATCATGCTCAGAGTGTCGGCGCTCAGGTAATTCTCATTGGCCTGAATCCTGCATTTGTAATTACTAATCCAGCACACTGTGGCACTATCGATGGATTCAGTGCCAGTATGGCCGCTACTGCAGCCAGCATCGACGCAGGCATAGTCAGTCTGGCACGAACCAGAAATCTGTTGTATGCCAATGCCAAGGCAGTATCTGTAACTACCTGTAGCTCACCAGACGGAATTCACCCGTTTGAAGCACTAGGCAGCAGAATAGTAGACAGCATTGGCCGACAACTGCGTAATCAAATTGTAGTGTCAGAATCTGACACTATACAGTTTAGAATTGATACCAATGGCATAGTCGATAACACAGTGATTCCTGTGCAAATTGTAACAAGATTAGGTAATATTACCCAGTCTGATTTTGCATCAAGTTCAGTACCACTTGACTCATATAGGGACGGAATAACAGCCAATGTTGTTGTGTTGTCTAATTCGGCCACAATGTCAGTTACATTAAGTAATGATGTCAGCACAGAAGGACTAGAAACTTTTAGATTCAGATTACGCTATGTGCCAGATGTACAGAATGTTATTACAGTAGTAGATTCTAGCACAACTGGCAGCTACAGCCTGACTGCTAGTCCTAATCCTGCAATAGAAGGACAGACCATAAGATTCAGCCTGGCCACAACCAATGTACAGGTTGGGACCAGAATACCTTATGCAGTCAGCGGGGTGAGCAGTGCAGACCTAGTAGGTGTCAGTACACTCACTGGAAATTTTATAGTTCCAGAACCTGCGATACCAAGACTGACCAATGTAGGCGGGCCCACTGGATATCGTACCAACCTAATAGGTCGAGATGGAGTTTATATCTATAGAGATCAGTATGTGGTCATAGCCGACGAAATTTATTGGAATATCAATGAACCGACTGGCACACGATTACGTGATCGAGCACTAAGGTTCAGATCAGATAATCCCAATTATCAATTGATGGTAGTTGTGACTCCCTATACTTTTGCCCCTGCGCCCAGAGCAATTGAAAGCCAGGTCATCAATGACCTGATCAATGCAGACATAGACCTAGTGGCACTTGATCCCTACTATTTTGCAGATAACGTTTGGTCACCTGGTCAACTGTTGGCCTGGACCAAAGATTTTAGAGATCGGGCACTGGCGGCCAATCTACGTGTGGCCCTGGTTGTGCAGGGATTTGCCAGAATTGGATACGAACTTGCCACGATTGCCTATAATAATCAACTGTTGGCACTAACTGGTATAGAGGAATTTGTGGTATTTGGTTATGAAGATGGCCCAGACCTGCAGGCTGCAGGTACCTTTGTGAGTCTAAACAACGATTTTCCTGTGTTGTCTAGTAGAACATCAGTGGAATATACAATCAGTCAAGATTCGCTCACAGAGGGCACAGAAGTCATGACCCTGTATTTGACCGGCCCAGGGCGATCGGAATCAGTATCGGTGTCTATTATTGATACCAGTGTCTCACCCACTACCACCAGCGCCCCATATCATACTCTCACGGTTGATCGAGCCAGTATGTATGAAAACGAAACTGCTCTGTTGACATACACAACAAACCTGGCAGCATCAGGACCGGTGGTGCTGACTCTAAGCCAAAACGATGTAATTAATCTAAGTGCAGTATCTATTGTGCCAATTTATGATGCAGTGCAAGACTACTATCAGGCCCAGGTTATTATCACTGGACGTAACATAGTCAGTACCAGAACTGTTACCATTCGAGCATTTAGGTCCAATATAGAAGTGGCCAGTGTTGTATTTGTGGTTGAACCTATGGTTTCAATACCATTTCCTGTCACACTTGATGGTAATCTAGGCATAGTACGGCGTGGTAATTTTTATAGAAAATATCTTAACATCCCTGGGGTCGACAGTTATACGCTGGTAGCAGGCAGTCTACCATTGGGACTTGATCTCACGTCATCTGGTATTATAAGTGGCATCGCTGATATCAACAACTATTCTAGTCTGCAACCAATCTATGTCAGTGAATTCACTGTGGCCACTACACCGGTGGTCTGGGGCAGCCCATTTGTGTTTAGAATAGCTGTGACCAGTGATCGACCCTATACCGGTCCGGACATTACCGCCAGCATGACACAGGGTCAACCCACTGGTTACCAGTATACTATTGCAGCCAGACCCGAACTATCTGCTGTTACAACTACCAATTGGGTACAGCGTTGGGGACTACTTCCTCCTAATGCCAATTTGACCAGTTCGGGTGCGCTGACAGTTAATTTTAGCACAAATATATTACCATTGCTAAGATCTAATATTCTAAAACCTAATGCACCTGATATTTCTCAATTGAGCCAGGCCAGTTTTGATCGTTATATTCAGCAATGGCTCAGTGATACACAGGAGCAGGACTATCAATTTCATCTAGAACTGACCAATGGCATTGATCCTGTGGTCATAGCACATACATTTAGAATTGTACATTTTACCATTGACGCGACCAATCCCAGAAGTTGGTTTGCACAGAATCGGGACTATCTAGATTATGATCCCAATCAGTACTATTTTCTAGTGATGAGCAATATCAATGACACTATAGATTGGTTGACCCCAACATATATTGGTGATATGGTCAATGGTACCATAAGTACATTTTCAGTCGCCGCTCAAACAACCAGCCGGTTGCCAATCAAGTATTCTATTAAAACACCTTACAGCAATCATATGCCGCAGGGTCTGCAGTTGTTTGACAACGGTCTACTATCTGGAAAAATCAGTTTTAGATGTTCAATTGACGATCCTACCAATTTACCAGCTGGCGATATCTATAATTTCACAGTCAGAGCCGGCGACGCCAGTCATTATCTATATACCGAACGCAGCTTTGTGATACGTGTGCTTAGAATCAATAAGGCACCCAATGACAATGTCTGGATCAGAGCTTTTCCACAATTGGCTCAGCGCCAGAGATTAGATCAATTGCTGACCAATGCTACTCTATTTCCTCCAGATCTAATCTATAGGTATCAAGACCCCTGGTGGGGTTTGGCCAAAAGTTTGAGATTTTTATTTGCGCCTGGTGTTAATCCAAAATCACCGGCTCAGTATGATTCTGTACTGCTGGAAAATCATTATGATCGAACACTGTTATTTGATCAATTGCGTACCGCAGTAGCACTAGACAACAACCTAAATGCAATTTATGAAGTGGTTTATCTCACTGTCAATGACGAGCTTTTGGGCAGAAATCCCCGGACCGGTGCACCACAGGGTCTGCCAGACACAATTGATCTATCTGATCTAATAGACAACTATTTTGAGGCCAACGGACGATACTATTATCGTTTGCGTCCCAATGGACTGGAAAACATGTACTCAAGACTCAGGCAATTTGTAGGCTACTACAATCCTGGGGTGGTCCCCAGCTGGATGAGCTCAGTGCAGCCTATAGCCAACCAGCCCGGACAGTTTCGAGCGCCCATTGGTTTTATCCCAGCAGTGGTCTTGGCCTATACCAAACCCGGTGCTAGTAATATCATACTAGAGCGCTGCCGTGAAATCAGCTGGAACCAATTGCTATTTGAATTTGACAGATACCAACTTGAAAATAGATTTAGTTCCAATTTCAGCACCACCACTAACAGCTATAGACCAGGAATTGTGGTCACATTCGACAATTCTACCACAAGATTTGATAACGATACCACTCGCATAACCGACGGCATGGAGTATGCTCAAGCGCCCGAAGAAGGCGATAAATATCTTAAGTTCCCTACTCGAGGAGTCTATGTCTAATGGCCAATAGTCTAGTTAGTGCTGCCAATATCAATGCCAATTTTCCCCTAGCCGGGCAGAATAATTCAAGCCAGGGATTTAGAGATAATTTTTCTGCAATCAAGGACGGGCTGTCCCGCACATCTGTTGAATTGACCGAGTTGCGTGATCGCGCACTGGTTAAATCGGCTGTGCCGGGCGCTGCCCTAGACAACGATCTCAACTACACTGCATTAATTCGTCCGCAGTTAAAAAGTTACAGCGAGTTTTTCTACAACAATGGTACTGTTGGCGCTAATTTTATATTAGATTTTTATCGTGGTAATTTTCAAAAAATCACAACCAGTGGTAACTGCTCATTGGCTTTTACCAATTTTCCTTCAGGTAACAATGTGGGACGTCTATGTCTATGGATTGAGGTTGTGCAGGTAACTCATCGTATCAACCTGCCAGTGGAAGTCAGCTACGGTACTAATAATCAATTTGTCAGTGCTAGCCAATTGGTTTTTCCAGCTGCGGGCAATTATCTACTAGATTTCATAGGTGTAGCCGACGCCAGTAGATTCTGGATAATTCCGCTGAGCGGTTTTCCAAGCACAACATCAGGTACCAACAGTAGCAGCACAACACTAGATGTAAACAGCTTGCCTTATGCCAGCGAAATAACCCCAGGTGTAGTCAAAATTGACGGGACCACCATAGCCATCAATAACCAAGGTGTCATACGCAGTGTAGCAGGTGTTTTACCCAGCGATCTGAGACTCAAAGACAACATAGAGCAGTTGGTCAACCCGCTGGCTCTGGCCAGACTCATGACCGGTATTAGTTTTAGGTTCAAAGACACTGGTCTGGCCAGTGTAGGACTAATAGCTCAAGAAGTAGAACAGGTCATTCCCGAATTGGTCTCAGAGAATGAGAATGGCTATAAACATGTAAATTATTCGGGCATGGCTGGCCTATTTGTAGAATGTATCAAAAAATTAGAGGATCGTGTACTGGAACTGGAATCACGGTTGGATCAACTCAAGGATCGTTGACATTCTGAAATTAAACTAGTACAATTACTATTGTTAGGAGTTAATTATGCAAATTAATCTAGACATGCAGACACACAACACAGCTGACTTTGGACTCGCTGAAACCAGGTCCGGTTACTAATGCATCCTCTGCTGCCCGATCTCAGTACAATGACTCTGGATGATCTAAATGCCAGATATAATGAATTGAGTCGTAAGTATGCACAGGCCAGTAGAATGGGATCTGGGTCTATGTTGTCACAGATGATCATGATAATGGAAGGCTACAGAGAAGAAATAAATCGCAGAAATCAGAAAATACTAGACGATGCCAATCGTAATCCCAATTTTAAAAATATCATAGACATAAAATGATGCTGGATCATGTAGGACAGACAGTACTGTCTGAACAGGACATTGTTGACCTGTTGTACCTAACGCCCAATCTCAACTTGACCAATTTGTTATGCATTGACCCTGAACGCTATAATAGCAGTTGTGCACAATTGCATCTAGATCTGCCCAGATTGGCCAAATACGAGCCATATACAGGCAGTTTAGAAGACTATGATCGATTGCAACAGAACAACTGGTTAATGCCCCTAGACTATAAGAACTTTGACATAGCTAAATTTCTATTAGATCAGTGCCAGACTCCGGCAGAGTTACAGCGTGTAGGAGAGGAATTGTTGCTCTATCAGGAAAGGAATCTATTTGATCTACTTAATTATCTTAAATACCTAGTAGATGTAATGCGTGAACACAAAATAGTCTGGGGAGTTGGACGGGGTAGCAGTGTGTCCAGCTATGTATTATATCTATTGGGTGTGCATAGAATCAACAGTATCTATTATGATTTAGATATAAAAGAATTTTTAAAGGACTAATATGGCAAAATTATATCGTAGTGCTCTTGGTCGTGCAATTGACATGGATCAATTGCGTTTGGCCAACGAACAGGTAATTGCAGTGGGCAATATGAAGGTCAACGCACGAGGTGATGAATTGGGGCCGGGTGGTCAAGTCGTACGTAATCGAAATGCTGTTATGAACGACTACTATAACCTTAATACTCCGGTGGTTAATCATGTGGAATCACAGCCCAATGAAGCCCGAGTATTTGCCGATATAGCAGCTCAACAGGCGGCAAAACCGGCTGAATATCGAGGCAGTCTGGCCGATGGTGTTGTACGCAATCGACAAAAAAGAAATCTAGAAGATCCCGAAGGAAACCAATAATGAGTCAGGTGTTTATCAATCAAATAGGTCAATTAAAACCTTTGCATGACAGTGTATTGGTTCGCGAAATGAATTTTCACTCAAGATCAACAGCAGCAGGAATCATTATTCCTGCAGATGATGGCAAGGATTCTGGAATTAGACCACGATGGGCACAGGTCTTTGCGGTAGGACCTGAGCAACGGGACATACTAGTAGGTCAATGGATCTGTGTGGCACATGGTCGTTGGACTCGCGGTGTTCGTATACAAGTTGGCCTGGAAGAACATGTTATTCGCAGAATAGACCATAATGATATACTATTGGTCAGTGATACCGAACCTGTTGACGAAACCATGAGCGATAAAGTATTCTAATACTTTAGACAAGGAATCCCAATGTTATCTGCATCCCAACTCTGGGTTGAGCGTTATCGTCCGCAGACCGCGGACGAATATGTGTTTATTAACAACGATGTTGAGGATCAGGTCCGACACTGGATCAAGTCCAGAGATATTCCGCACCTGCTGCTGCATGGCTCCCCAGGCACAGGTAAAACTACTCTGGCTAAAATTTTACTGTCTAATTTGGATCTTGACAACTATGATATATTATTGGTCAATGGCAGCAAAGAAGGACGCAAAATTGATTGGCTAAGAGACAAATTGGAAACATTCTGCATAACTATGCCGTTTGGTCGGTTCAAAGTTGTTTTGATTGACGAAGCCGATTACCTTAACAAGGATTCGGTTCAGCCAGCCATGCGTAATCTAATGGAAAACTACAGCGATTCTGTTAGATTTGTCATGACCTGTAACTATGTGCACAAGATCATTGCACCATTACGCAGTCGTTGTCATGAGATCAAGATTGAAAAAACCAATCCAACAGAATTTACTGCTCGTGCTGCCACGGTACTGGTTAAGGAAAATATTGAATTTGACCTAGATACTCTAGACAATTATGTGCGTGTCACATACCCGGATCTGCGTAAGTGTCTGATGAAGTTGCAGGCCAACAGCACAACCGGTCAACTTATTAGCGCAACAACCACAGACTCCACTGATGACTATAAATTACGTGCTGTAGAATTGTTTAAACGCAGAGAATACAGACAGGCTAGACAATTGATACTCAACAATACCACTTCCGAAGATGTGGAAGAATTCTATCGCTGGGCCTATGACAATCTTGATCTCTGGAGCAGTAGTGTTGACGGTCAAGATCAAGCTATATTAGCTATTAGACGTGGTTATGTAAGCCATGCCAGCTGTGCAGATACTGAAATCAATTTGGCAGCAACCTTAATCGAACTTTGTGAAATAGACAAATGAAAAATCTATATCTGGTAGCCTACTACTTTAAAAAACCGCACAGTCCAAGAGTGAGGACTAATGTTGCCGGTTGGCAGCAGGTTTCGGGCAGTACTGTCTTCGACGAACAGGTGCAACTAACCAATCGTCTGCGTAATCGTGATCTAACTATGGCTGCGGTAATTTTGGATTTAATCGAACAAAAAGTGATCAGAAACGGTTATCATTCCCAGGGCAGTTATCAGCAGTTGTATGACTATTATTACAAAGAATATGCCAAGGAACTAGATCAGATTTCAAGCCAGATTAGACAATAAATAACCAATGAACCCGGTATTTGCCAGTCTACTCAAACAGAAAAAACCCAAAGTCAGAGATCCCAATCTACCACCTCCGCCAACACTATTGGGACAGGTAAAAGAGCTAAAACAGACCCGGGAAGAACAACAGAGACAGGAACTGGAATTAACACTGTTACGACAACGGCTGGAGCAGGTAGAAATCAAAAACCGTAGTCTAGAAAGACACCTACGAGATCTTGAAAACTTTATACTGAATCGTGTCAAATAGATTTTTGATCATCAATGTCCTTGGGAATCCCAAGGACATTAGCAGATTACACTATCTAATTTTCGCCATATAGTTTTAGCACCTCCGCAACCACTGGGTGACGCTGTACATCGCGCCGTTCAAAATCTACCAGAGATATCATTGAGCTGCGGGCCGCACTGAGCCTAGCTATGAAATCGCGTAGACCATTATCTGTGGTAAATTTACGGTCTAGTTGATTTAGATCTCCGGTCACTACCAATCGGCTACCATTGCTGAGTCGTGTCAATACCATTTTCATCTGGTTTACAGTGGCGTTTTGTGCTTCGTCAAAAACTATCCACGAGTTTTTAAAATTACGACCTCGCATATATGCTAGTGGAGCTATCTCTATAATTTGTTCGTCTAGCATATTGGCAATATCACGAGCCGAGTAGTACTCCTGCACTACATCCATAATAGGACGAGTCCATGGCGCCATCTTGGCATTTAGGTCACCTGGCAAAAAACCATGTTGTTCATCATCCACACCTACTGCTGGACGAGTAATAACTATGCGTTGTATGTGACGCTCTTTAAGGGCCTTGATTGCAGCCATAACTGCCAGCATGGTTTTACCAGTGCCTGCAGGTCCTGTGGCAAAAACTATAAGTTTGGTTGGATCTAGTAGATAATCTATATACTCTTCCTGTTTGAGTGTTTTAGGCAGCAGTGTGACCTGCCGATTTCGTTGTTGAACATAATCATTAATGGTAACTACATTGGTCGTGTCGAATCGACGATCACGGCCCTGTTGAGCCCGACGTTTTGCTGACAAATCTGATTCTCCTAAAGTGAAAAAAATTGTTTTGACCTCGAATAATGTGTGCCGGACTGCACACACTGGTATTTACGGACCAGACACGACCTTATTTACTAGCTGTTTTGACATAAATTATTGTCATAAGTATTAGGCTTAGAGTAATTAATTGCCCGGCCAATTGGAATCAACTACAACTACTAAATAAATAATGTAAAGAGAATACCAATGGTTGCCGATATCAGAGACATTATTGATAATACCAAAAATATCTACATGACCGATAGTTCGTTAGAAACTCTCATGGATTTTGAGCGTGTACTTGACGAATTGGATACTTATGTCTTTACCAATTGGTCCAAGGGCGAGTTGGTTGAAGGCCCTATCTATGAAAAATACTTTGTGACCTGTACTTTTATGTGGCCCTATCGTCTAATGCCTGACCCTCGTGGTGCCGAGCGCCTACTTGACTATAATTGTTCAATTAAATTTAAAAAAACCAAATTTGAGTATCCAGTGATAGTCAAAGACCATGAGGACTTTAGACCAGGCACACACATGCCCAAGATGGTAAGTAAACCAGTATGGTTAATTGAAATTGTTATGCCCAAACAGTTGATGCGCGACATACAGCAAGGCAGCGTTGATTTAGAATCAGAAAATATTGATCTTGAAGATATAGAACAGAGCTACGAAATCGGACTTGATGATGATGTGTATAAACAAGATCAAGAACAAACAAATGTCTGAATTCAACTACAGTTTTGACCAGGACCAGCTATTTGAAGGTCTTGAGGTCGGAGATCTAAAACGTCTGGTGACTGCTGAGTTTTCAGTAGATGAATACAGCAGCAAAATTGGGTCTGATGAAGAAATACTAGTACTGGCTTTTAAAGTTCAAGGCAGTGCACCGGCACAGGACCTAGAGGCCTTTTTAGAAAAAAGTTACGATTGGATCTTGGATGCTGATGCTAGTTCTGGAGAACTTGACAATGGTAATTATCTGGTTTTCCTTGAAGCCGATCGAGATCCGGAATTGGCCGAAAGTATTGATATGATGCTAGACGATTTAAAAAATTTAACCTTGATTGACAAACAAGATTGGCATTTTGTCTGCTACAAACCCTATTTGCGTAGACAATTTACACGTGAAGAATTTGTTCAACAGGTACCATTGACACCCAGTGACTATAAAGAACGTCGACGACAGTATGACAATAAATTAGATGATCTTCGTACAGCAGCAGGACTTAAGGTGGGCACGCAGGCGCCCAAAAATGATTTTACAGAAAGTCTACGTATAGCAGCAGGTATTCGTTAGACTCAACCAAGGAGTTTCGATTATGTGGCAACTACTATGGATGTTTGAGCTGGTGCCAGACCTGGTCTGGCACACACTATTACTGGTCAGTGCCGGTACACTATTTCTAACAATCTTTTTTTCCTTGGTGCCCTATAGGCTACCACTGGGAGTCTTGAGTGCCTTGGTCTTGGCCATCAGTATCTGGGTCGAGGGTGGCATAGCCAAGCAGGCTGAATGGCAGGCTGAAATTGATAAAATGAAAGTGGCCTTGGCCGAAGCTGAAAAGAAGGCCTTACAGAAAAACATCGAGATACAAGAAAAAATTGTCTACAAAGATCGTGTGATCAAAGAACGCGGTGCAGCACAAATACAATATATTGATAAAATTGTCAAAGGCGAAACCATAACAGAAACAGTGGTCAAGGACATGACACCTGAACAACGTGCCGAATATGAGCGTAAGGTCTCTGAACTGCAGACAGCTATTAAAAATTGTCCAGTACCTAAAATTGTTGTAGAAGAACACAACAAGGCCGCAGCTAAAATACTCAATGACGCAGCATCAGGAGCGAAGAAATGAGATTAACAATTGTTCTGCTTACCACACTGATCCTTGGAGGCTGCGGATTTATGAAGCCTGTGTTGATCATGCCTGAATTTCCACAGCCAGTTAAAGAATTAACTGAAAAGTGTCGAGAGCTACAGATGATCGAAGGCGACACAGTGGCCATCACTGACATGCTCAAGATTGTGGTCAACAATTATACCTTATATCATCAGTGCAGTTTGAAAGTTGATGGATGGAATGACTGGTACGTAGAACAAAAGCAGATCTACGATGAAGTTAAAAACAAGGGTAAAAAATGAGCGACTTTATTCTAAGCCGAGACCAATTGGCCCAATTGATCAAAGGTAATCCCTATGTGGACTATTGGCATTCAGCTCTGGAACGCTGCTTGCCAGACTATGACATCAACACACCACAACGTGTGGCAGCATTTATGGCACAGTGTGGGCACGAGTCAGGCAACTTTAAATTTCTAAAAGAAAATCTCAAATATCGTGCAGCCAGTCTGGTCAAAGTATGGCCTCGATACTTTCCCAACATGGATATTGCCAACCAATACGCCGGCAATGAAGAACGTATTGCCAATCGTGCCTATGCCAACCGTATGGGCAATGGTCCTGAAGAATCAGGCGATGGCTGGAGGTTCTGCGGACGCGGACTAATACAATTGACTGGTCGAACCAATTATCAAAACTTTGCCGACAGCATTGAAACCGATATCAATGACATACCGGCTTATCTGGCCACATTTGAAGGTGCTGTACAGTCAGCCTGCTGGTTCTGGGAAACCAATAATCTGAACAAATGGGCTGATGCCGGAGACATGCTGAATCTGACCAAGCGTATCAACGGAGGTACACTGGGCCTGGACGATCGCATCAAACATTATCAACATGCCCTGCATGTACTGGGACTATAGGAGTCTAGCATGGGCATATTTTCTAAGTTGAAAGGACAGAATAAAGTGGCCGAAGAACAAGTTAAGAAACCAGAACCAACTGTGGAGGAAAAATCTGCTGCTGATAAACCGCAAGAAGATTGGATGCAGAAAAAATGGCGTCCAGCAATGGGTTGGATGTACATGATGGTCTGTGTGTTTGACTTTATTGTATTCCCAATCATGTACACCATTGTACAATTTTGGGAAACTGAAGCTGCAAACGATGCGTTTCGTCAGTGGCAACCACTTACACTAGCTGGTGCAGGCCTGTTCCATATGGCTATGGGTGCTGTGCTTGGGCTAAGTGCCTGGGGTCGTACACAGGAAAAACTCAATGGTGCCAACAACGGTGGACTAGCTCCTGTGGGACAGACTGTGACCACCACTTATGGTTCAACACCCGGGGCCGGCACAGGCAGCTTTGGAGCCGCAGGAAATTTCTCAAACGCACCGGCGGCTAATTGGGGTGCCAGCGCCGGTGGCTACATGGCACAAGAAGGAAGTAGTTTTGGACAGGTGGTAACGGGATTCGGCGGCAAGCCGGCGCCAGTGGAACCACCAAGAGAATGGAGATAAGGAGATCATATGACATTCATTAAAAACATACTAGCAGTTGTGATCACAACACTGTTGGCCACTAATCTGGGTGCCTGCTCAAAAGAAGCCAAGGCCGGAGAAGCTGCCAAGCCAGCCAAGGCCGCTACCTCGGCTACCGCGGCACCTGCGGCCGATGGTGCCAAAGTTGGTGAGGCCGGCAAAGCATTGGAAATCCAGTCGCCGGAAAAGAAAGATCAATCATTGGGCGGCGATCGTGCCGGCAAAGGCGAACTCAAAGAAGTTTGCCATGATAAAATCAAAGATGGGCGGCCTGTTATGAACAAAGATGGCCGGCCGGTTCAAGAATGCAAGATGATTCGGGTACGACAAAAACTAGAGGCGCACGAGATTCCCCCAGCTAAAAAATAATTAGTCTTGACTTTGTAGACAAGGTATAGTATAGTAAATATACTATGCCTTTTTTGTTTTGCTATATAATTATATGAAAGACTACTATAATATTCTAGGACTTGAGTCCGGCGCCGACGATGGTGCTATACGTCAGGCCTACAAAAAGTTGGCTATGCAGCATCATCCTGATCGGGGCGGAGATGCCGGTCGTTTTCAAGAAATTCAAGAAGCCTACAGTATACTAACTGATCCTGAACGCAAGGCTCAATGGGAGCAGCAAAAAACTGCCCAACAGTTTAATCAGGGTCCGTTCAATTTTAGCTTTAACTTTGGGCAGGATCTAAATGATATATTCCGTGATTTTCATGATCCTTTTGGACATTTTAGAAATCGAGCACAGAAAAATCGCGATCTACGAGCTGTAATTGATTTAGATTTGGCCAGTACCTTGACTCAGCAGCAAAGACATCTAGAAATTAGAAATATCAATGGTACAACTCGCACCGTGCAGATTGATATTCCACGTGGCATACAGACTGGTATGCAAATGCGCTGTGCTGGGCATGGTGACCATAGTCAGCCCGGTCTAGCGCCTGGTGATTTGATTCTGGAATTTAGAGTACATGTTCCGAGTAAATATAGGATTCAAGGGCTTGATCTGATCAATAGAGTAGAAATCAACTGTATCGATGCAATTTTAGGAACTACAATCAAATTACACGGCCTAGACAATAGAGAATTTGATGTGACTATTCCCAGCGCTACACAGCAGGGCTCTCTGCTAAGACTGGCTCAACAGGGACTATGGGATATTAATCAACCTCACCGAGGGGACCTGATAGTAGAAGTGGCTATTAATGTGCCCGGTCATGTGACAAAAGATCAATTGGATCGTCTAAAAAAACTTGTATAAGGAATCTTGCTCATGAGTGCACAGATGCGTGCCAATGCCGAAATTGAGCAAATTATTCTCAAGGCCGGCGAGTTGGCCAGTACGTTGAATCACGAATATGTGACTCTAGAACACCTGGCTTTGGTTATTTTTCAACACGAGCCTTTTGGTCGGCAAATTAAAGAAAATAACATTAATGTAGATGCTATAGTAGAAGATCTAACCAACTATGTGCAAAAACAAAATCATCTGATCAAATCCAATGATCATCCGCCGCGCAAAACACACAGCCTAGAACGTGTGTTTAACCGCGCACTAACACAAATACTGTTTAATGCACAGACCAAGATACGTGTGATTGATCTGATCATGAGTATCAGTGCCGAACTCAACAGTTTTGCAGCCTACTATATGGCCAGACACGGGCTTGATCGCGCCACTATTGTCAATCTCTACAAAGGTCTTATTGCAGACAATGATGAAGAAGTTCAAGAGGAAAAAACTCGTAAAGCCGATGAAATATTAGCCGAGTACTGTACAAACCTAAACGATCTAGCGGTCAAAGAACAAATTGACCCTATTATAGGCCGAGACCGTGAGCTACAGGAGATGGCCGAAATCATGGCCAAACGTCTCAAGGCCAATATACTGTTAGTTGGTGATGCGGGTGTTGGTAAAACAATGTTGGCCGAAGGTCTAGCCAGAAATATTGTCAATAGACAGACACCCGAATACCTGCATAATTATACAGTCTACAGTCTGGAAATAGCCGGTATACTGGCCGGCAGCAAGTATCGTGGTGATTTTGAAGAGAAAATCAAATTGATACTACGAGCGCTGGAGGCCAAAGGTCGTTGCATACTGTTTATTGATGAGGCACATACCATGCGCGGCGCCGGGGGTTCCAGCTCCGGCGGAACCATGGATTTCAGCAACATGATCAAACCTATACTAACCAAGGGATCGATCAAGGTTATTGCCAGCACGACCTGGGAAGAGTACACCCAGAGTTTTGAAAAAGATCGTGCACTAATGCGTAGATTTTATAGACTCGTGGTAGAAGAACCTTCGCCTGAAGTTGCCAAACGCATACTTCAAGGGGTTAAACCACACTATGAAAAATTTCATGGTCTGACCATTACTAATGCAGCAATTGATGTTGCAGTAGACTATAGTGTAAAGTATCAGACTGATAGAAAACTACCGGACAAGGCCCTAGATCTAATTGACAGCACCGCGGCTCGTGTTAAAATTGACAGCAACGATCAATTGAAAACCGTTGATAGATTGCATATTATTGACAGTCTCAGTCGAGTTACCAAGATACCTATTGATCAGATAACAGATGAAAACAATCGTCGACATCTGTTGGATATGGAATCACATATCAAAACCTATTTGTATGGACAAGATCAGGCAGTTGATTCTGTATTGGAAAAAATCTATGTGGCCAAGGCCGGTCTTAAACCTCTGAATAAACCCATTGGCAATTTTCTGTTCCTTGGGCCCACCGGCACAGGTAAAACTCAATTGGCCAAATTACTCAGCGAATCACTGGGCATGAAATTGCTGCGTTACGATATGAGCGAATATCAAGAACGCCATTCGGTAGCCAAATTAATTGGTGCACCCCCAGGTTATGTGGGCTATGACGACAGTAATATTGGCGGAGGGCTGTTGATCAGCGCCATTGAAAAAAATCCTCACAGTGTGGTTCTATTTGATGAGATTGAAAAAGCTCATCCTGATGTCAGCAATATTCTGCTACAGTTCATGGATGAAGGATTTATTACCAGCAGTAACGGTAAACGAGCTGATGCCAGAAACTGTCTATTGGTCATGACCAGCAATCTAGGTGCACAGGACAATGAACGCAACACCATTGGATTTAGCACCGATCTAGAACGCACCGGTGAGGATGATCGTGCAGTCAAAGAGTTTTTTCGTCCTGAATTTCGCAATCGTCTAGATGCTATTTGTAAATTTAATAGTCTGGACAATGCCAGTATGCGACGCATTGTGGCCAAGTTTGTTGACGAAATTAATGATCTACTGTCCGATCGTAAGATCAAGTTGCGACTAACCGAATCGGCCATAGACCTGTTGATTGAGCAGGGATTTGATCGTAAAATGGGGGCCAGACCATTGGCTCGAACCATTGATACCATGATCAAAGTTCCGGTCAGCAGGAAGATTTTATTTGAGAATCTTGAATCAGAAGCAGTGATCTGCGTAGATAGAAAAGATCAGCAGTTGACATTTAATATCATCGAACTTAATATATATCCTGCACTCAGTGCTAATACCGAATCTAAAGTGGACGAAAATGGATACATCACCGTGGTATAATCTTAACCCCAAAATAAAAATAACTCGAACCAACCGTAAATTTTATCAAAGATATTTGCACAAAATAGTTTATAGAATTCCTGGTATCAGTGTGCTGAGATTTTGTAATGATCAAAATTCCAGTGATTCGCTTAAAACACACATTGCCAGACAACTGCATCTACCAAGCGACATATTTTTAGTAACGGTCGGTGATTCTGATTTTAGAAAAAAAGTTGAACAACGCTATGACAGTTTGGTTAATTTTATCGAAATCTATACCAGTAATAACCTAGATCTTAGATTCAGACTAGAAGGTCATAACATTACCATATTTGCCGCCAGTCTAGAGCAGATCTATGATCTAGCCATTGGCCCACTGCTGGCTCATAGATCAAATTTAATAGAAGTTTGTACAGTACAGTCCCAACGCGAGCAGCAGATACTAGAGCAGGATTGTATCTTGGTAACCATGCCCACACAGCATCCTTATCGTGTAATACTGCGTGGTGGTATCTATCAGAACCACCAGGAAAGACAGGCACTGGCCAATTATTTGAAAAATCTTGGAGATCAAGTCAAAATTACAAAAAATATTTTAGCCAACATCAACAGTAGTAGTAAATACATCAACGCCGGATATTTTCATGTGCGCGACCCAGACGTGGTAGGTCTGATCAGTTTGATCATGCCCACTATAGTGAGATCAGTTCGACAACTAGTAGTACTCTAATATCAATTAAAAATGGAAACAAATACAACATCAACTAATAGCACTATAGAACTTCCCGGCAAAACTGCCACAGAAGTAGTAGCCAAAATCAGCGAGCTTATGAAAAAACAAAAGGCTTCGCAAGAGTCCAATGCAGTAACTAATGATAATCGTCCCAAAGGTCAACCCTATGACTTTAGCAAACTACACCTACACATAGGAATTCCCTGTTATGGCGGTATGATGAGCGAACCCACTGTGACCAGCTTACTTAAATTTATCCTAATGGCCAGTCGAGCTGGACTACAGTGGAGTTTGGATACCATGGTCAATGAAAGCCTTATCACTCGTGGTCGTAATAATCTGATGGCCAAGATGATGAGCAACACCGCGGCCACACATTTTATGTTTATCGATGCAGACATTAGATTCGAAGCCGATGCCATTTTTCAAATGTTGGTCTACGAAAAAGATGTAATCGGTGGATTGTACCCTAAAAAATCAATTCCCACCAACTATGTGATTAACCTACTGCCGCAGACACAGATTCATGGTGATACATTTACTGTTGACACCATGGGCACAGGATTCCTAATTTTTAAACGTGAAGTCTACCAGAAGCTCTGCGATGCACATCCTGAGACCAAATACGTAGATGATGTGGGACTGGGCAAACAGTATGAACCCTATATGTATGCTATCTTTGATGTGGGCATTGACGAAAAAGGTCACTATCTCAGTGAAGATTGGATGTTCTGCAGGCGCTGGCAAAAATTAGGTGGCAGCGTTTGGGCGCACAGCAAGGTATTACTCAATCACTGCGGTCACTATGAATACAAAGGCGATCTTAGTCAGATGCCTTCATTTATACAGAACAAAACAGCTTGACAGTCTGAACAAAAGCCGCCTAGAGCGGCTTTTACCTATGGAACATAAATATGTTATTATGTTCCTGACACAGCTCTTTGAAGCAGACAACTCTAATATACTGGTAATTTATCCAGGACGTTTTCAGCCCTTTCACAAAGGCCATAAAGCGGTATTTGACTATCTGACAAAAAAATTTGGCAGAGATAATGTTTACATTGCTACCAGCAACAAAGTAAATCCCCCAAAAAGTCCATTTAATTTCTCTCAAAAGGCCTCGATGATGCGTCTTACTGGCGTACCAATGGATCGTGTGGTTGAAACAGTCGAACCTTATAGAGCTCACGAAATTTTAGACAAATATCCCGATAGCACAAGAGTTATATTTGCAGTAAGCGCCAAAGACATGGCCGAAGACCCACGATTTAGTCGTTGGACTAAAAAAGACGGGTCGCCCAGTTATTTTCAACCTGCTCCTAATAGGCTTAAAAACATGCAGAACAAAAATCAACATGCCTATATAATGACTGTTCCTACATTTGAGTTCAGGGTCTTAGGAAAGCCTATGCAAAGTGCCACTGAATTGCGTAGACAATTTGCACAAGCCGACGAAAAGACTCAGCAGGCCATAATACAAGATCTATTTGGTGCATTTGATCTAGAAGTCTACGCTATTATGCATAGTCAAATTCAGGAAGCAGCAGCCGGCGTAGGTGTCATAGCTGATAAAAAGCAGCGTCGTGATCCACGTTACAGCAATAGTATGACAGTAGATGTCAACCCGGGCACACAGCGTAAGATGATGCGAGCCTTGGGATTAATATAAATATAGTTATTATCTTTGGAAAACCTATGAAACCTACCGATTTTATCACAGAAAATCATCATATTGTACAGGCTGTAGTGGAAATGCACGATGATCATGAAATACAAATGGCACGCGAGCAGTGTTATAATGCTGCCAGCAATGCCATAGAACTGCATCGTATGCTCAAACACCTGTCTGAACGCGAAGGACTAGAGGGCTGGGTCCAGGAAAAAATTACCTTGGCCAGTGATTATCTACGACAGGTCAAAGAGTGGATGGAATATGAAATGATAGATAATCTACAACAGCATATGGGCGAAGATGCCAGTGCTGGGGCCAGTTCATCAGGTTCGATTACTGTAGCACCCACAGCCATGAAGAAAACCCAGCGCAAGATGCGTGAACAAGATTACGATCCAGTCAAAAGCGGCGAATTGGCACGTCGGAAATTAAAAACTCCAGCACTGTATAGGCAAGTTCGGGGACAGAGTCCGGCTACCTTAGGCGACGTTGAACGTAGCCAACAACATAGGTCCAGCGGCACTACGCTGGGTCAATTGAATACTCGAAAATAATCGTGCGGATATTTGAAATTACTGCACCTGTTACAGGCACTGTCAATGCTGCACCGGGCAGTCAACCCAAACCGCCAGCTGGTGCTATGACCACTACAGCGGTTCGACCAGTGTCTCCAGCTGCCAATGTGTCCATTGGCGGAACCAGCATTACTGATCCCAATAAGTTTCGTCAAGATATTATACAAAAAGTCAAAACCGATTCTAAAGCTGCCGAACAGTTTGCTGATCTTTTGGCCACTCTACTAAAAGTCAAATAACATGCGAATATTTGATATCTTTGCCAATTGGGATCCATTGGAAAAATCCATGATCAAACACGCTGGTCCAGCTGGATTAAAGCCAAGATCAATTCCCGAAGCAGTTAATCCCACAGACCGTGTGACCATGGATATACCGTTGTTATTACGTATTATGGAATACAGCAGAGAAGATGCCAAAACCGACATAGATCTACACCGTGTGGTAGAAAAATTAGTTGAATTAAGTGCCACTGGCGATACTTTAACCATGGATAGATATGCAGATATTGTTGACCATATGGACGAAACAGCTGGTCAAGATCTGGCACCGGCAGAAAAACTGATACATGATATTGAATATACAGCCGACGAAGAAGAAGATGTACATGAAGGCTACGGTCGTTACTGGTGCAGCACAGACAAGCGTTGGAAAGAACGTCAAGGTCCTAAACAGTCAAGAGGTTGACAAATGCTAGCCCGTCATTTTATAGCCGAAGCTGAACTATTTGAAATAAACATGAGTCCTGGCAACTTGGCCAAGTTAGCCAGTGAAATTGATGCTCGTGTGGGTATGGAATTTGAAATGGTAGTTCCTGTCGAATCCTACGAGTACGATGATGATTACGAGTCCGAACCCGACTTTGATCAAAACGAGCGTGTACGCAGTATGTACAGTATCGAACAATTTTTCCACGATGGTGATCACAACAGTCGCCGCACAGTAGAAAGAGTAATGGCCGAACTACACGAAGAATATCTTGAAAGTGATAGTTTTATAGAAGATCAAAATGATGCTTTCCGTGAAGAAGCCGATTACTATCTGACCAAAATCATAGAAAGTGAGCTAGGCGAAGAATTTGAAGAACTGGCCCAAGCTCGTGCCGATGCTAGACCCGAAGGCTTTTACAAGACCGATCGAGATCGTCAAGACGCTGTAGCTCTTTATTACAATGATCTCGTCGAAAAGCGTGTTGAACAGAGTATGGAAGAAGAAGATAACTACTATGCTCAAGCTCGTGAACAGTGGCTCAATGAAGGCGACTTTGATTACAGCGATCGTATAGATTATTGGGTTATGAACGAATATGGTACAATGACCGATGTGATGGATGCTCATAATGTGCTAAACTGGCCCTACTGGACCGAGCCCGACCAGGAAGAAGCTGAACCCAATGTAGACGCCATAGCCGACAGTTTTCATCAGGCCATTGGCCGTGATGTAAAACTTAGTCGCAGTTATCACGGTACCAGCCGCGATGGTTCTAGCTATATCATAGAGCCCGACAGTAGTATACAAATTGACGCCAATGAAGCCGGACTTGAGTTTGTCAGTCCACCGCTGTCATTAGCAGACATGGCCAAGGATCTCGAAGCCGTTCGTACTTGGGCAAAAGAAACTGGTTGTACTACAAATCGTAGCACAGGCCTACATATAAATGTCAGCGTACCCGGCATCGAACCTGGTAAGATTGACTATGTTAAACTGGCCTTATTGCTGGGCGATA
>Ga0214923_10002949_pt1 | contig 21896 bp, 4 predicted proteins | sample LL1510_MetaG_FD_177993 | JGI IMG/M metagenome (GOLD analysis project Ga0214923, IMG submission 177993) | Freshwater microbial communities from Lake Lanier, Atlanta, Georgia, United States - LL-1510 | ecosystem: Environmental > Aquatic > Freshwater > Lake | place: USA: Georgia | collected 2015-10-15
CGCACCTTCGAGTTCGGCGAGTTCCTGGTCAACAAGCTCGGCGTCACCGACGTCGGGGCCCGCTTCCCCCACCGCGTCACCTACCACGACGGCTGTCACGGGCTCCGCGAGCTCCGACTCAAGGATGAGCCACGGAAGCTGCTGGCGGCCGTCCGCGACCTCGAGCTCGTGGAGTGCGACGAGCCGGAGAGCTGCTGCGGCTTCGGCGGCCTGTTCAGCGTCAAGTTTCCGATGGTCTCGACGGCGATGGCCGAGGTGAAGGGGGGCAGCCTGGCCCGCACCGGGTGCGACTACATCGTCTCGAGCGACCCCTCCTGCCAGCTCCAGCTCGACGGCTGGCTGGCGAAGAACCGCACCCCGGACGGCCCGCGGCCGCGGACGATCCACCTGGCCGAAATCCTGGCGGGGACCACCTGATGATCGCGCCGAATCCCGGTCCGACAGGGCACCATCCTCCGCTCGGAGCCCACGAGCCGGCCACGGCCAAGAAGCAGTTTCTCCACGACGCCGCCGAGCACGTCCGCGACACGGGCCACCGGGCGTTCGTCCGCAAGGCGCTCGGCGGCTACTACCAGAGCCGCGACACCCAGAAGGCCCGCTACCGCGACTGGGAGCAGGCCCGCGACGCGGCCAGCCTCGCCAAGTGGTCGGCGGTCAACCGGCTCGACGAGCTGCTGCCGCGGTTCGTCGCCAACTTCGAGGCCAACGGAGGAACCGTGCACTGGGCCCGCGACGCCGCGGAGGCCCGCGACATCGTCCTCGGGCTGCTCGAACAGGCCGGCGCCAAGGCGGTCATCAAGAGCAAGTGCATGACCAGCGAGGAGATCCATCTCAACGCGGCCATGGAGGCCGCCGGCTACGACGTGGTGGAGAGCGATCTCGGCGAGTTCATCCAGCAGCTCCGCGGCGAGCCTCCCTATCACTTCGTCTTCCCCTGCATGCACGTCCGCCGCGACGAGATCAGCGACCTGTTCCAGCACCACCTCGGCACCCCGTCGACCGACAGCCCCGAGGAGCTGACGATGATCGCCCGCCGCCACATGCGGCGGCTGTACGTCGAGGCCGACGTGGGGATCACCGGCGCCAACTTCCTGGTGGCCGAGACGGGCCAGATCTCGATCACGGAAAACGAGGGCAACGCCCGGCTGACGGTGGCGCTGCCGCGGGTGCACATCGCGATCTCGGGGATCGAGAAGGTGGTGGAGCGGCTCGACGATCTGGCCGTGCTCCTGCCGATGCTCGCCACGGCCGGGGCCGGCCAGCCGATGACCTGCTACAACACGCTTTATGCGGGCCCCCGGCGGGAAGGGGAGACCGACGGCCCCGAGGCGATGCACCTCGTGCTGCTCGACAACTCCCGCACGGCGCTCCTGGCCGACGCCGAACAGCGGGACGCCCTGCACTGCATCCGCTGCGGGGCCTGCCTGAACGTCTGCCCGATCTTCAAGAACGTGGGCGGCTTCACCTACGGCACGACCTACCAGGGGCCGATCGGCAGCGTGATCACGCCCCATCTCCGTGGCCTGGCCAACTGGAACCATCTTTCGGGGGCGAGTTCCCTGTGCGGCGCCTGCACCGACGCCTGCCCGGTGCGGATCGACATCCACCACCACCTGCTCCAGAACCGCCGCAACGCCGCCCGCACGTCCCCCTCATGGCTGGAGAAACTCGGCCACAAGGCTTTCGTGTTCGTGGCCGGCCGGCCCTGGCTGTTCGCCGCCGGAGGCTGGCTGTTTCGCCGGACGCTCCCGCTGGCCAAGGCCCTCAAGCCGCCGCCGCTCTCCGCCTGGCTTGCCACCCGCGACCTTCCGCCGGCACCCCGGCAGAGCTTTCGGGCCGCCTGGCGCGGGAGGAAGCGATGAGCACGCGGTCACCGGCCGACAATGCCATGGCCCGCGAGGCGATCCTGGCCCGGGTCCGCGAGGCGCTGCGCGTGCCCGCACCGCTCCCGCACCTGGCGGGTCATGCCGCAGCCGCCCCAACGCCGAACGGCCGCCCGGGCCTCACGATCCTGCCGTCCGAGGCCGGCCGCCCCTGGCTGCCCGACGGCGGCGACACGCCGGAGGAGAGCCTGCGGATCCTGGCTGACAACCTGGCCAAGCTCCGGGCCATCTTCTTCCGGGTGCCGGATCTGGGAGCGGCCGCCGACTGCCTCTTCGCCCAGGCACGGGAGCGCGACTGGCAGCGGGTGGCCTGGCACGACCATCCGCTCGTCCGCGGCATCCTCTCGGGCGTGCCTTCGAGCACACACCAGATCGACGCCGCCGGCCAGGCCTTCGACAAACATGCGCTCGAGGCCTGCGACGCCGGGATCACCGCCTGCGAGTGCCTCGTGGCCCAGACCGGTTCGATCCTGGTCTCGAGCGACTCCTGCGGGGGCCGGGCCCTCTCGATCCTGCCCCATTGCCATGTCGTGATCGCCACGCTCGACCAGGTCGTGCCCGTGCTCGCCGACGCGCTCGCGCTCGTCCGTGACCGGCACGACGGAAGCCTCCCGAGCATGCTCTCCTTCATCACCGGCCCGAGCCGGACCGGCGACATCGAGCGGATTCTCGTGCTCGGGGCCCACGGGCCCAAGGAACTGATCGTGATCCTCGTGGGGTAGGGCTGCGATGCGCTGGTTCTGGGTCGATCGGTTCGAGGAGTTCGTGCGCTGCCAGCGGGCGGTCGCCATCAAGGCGGTGACGCTCGCCGAGGAGCACCTCCACGACCACTTCCCCGGCGCCGCGCTCGTCCCCAACTCGCTGGTGCTCGAGGGGCTCGCCCAGACGGCCGGCATCCTCGTGGTCGACGCGATCGACTACCGTCGTCGGGTGGTGCTGGCGAAGGTGGGCAGGAGCGAGTTCCAGTTCGACGCCGTTCCCGGCGACGTGCTCCGGTTCGAAGTCGCGATCGTGGAACTCTCCGAGGAGGGTTCGGTGGTCACGGCGACGAGCAGCGTGGCCGGGAGGCCCCACGGCGAGGCGGAGCTCTTCTTCGGCCACATCCCGCCGGGCGAGTCGGTGCCCAAGCTCTTCTCCAACGACCAGTTCAACCGCTGGCTCGACCATCTCGGGATCTTCAAGGTGGCCCGGGAGCCCGACGGCACGCCCGTGGCGCCCGGCCGGGTCCAGGTCGAGGACTGATTCCAGCACGCCATGACAGCCCCGATCTGCCCCGTCTGCGCCGGCCCGACTCATGAGGACTGATTCCAGCACGCCATGACAGCCCCGATCTGCCCCGTCTGCGCCGGCCCGACTCATGAGATCCGCGCCAAACTCATGTGCCGGCGGTGCGGGATGATCCTCGAGACCTGCTGCGAAGGGGGCCCGATGGGCGGCGGCTGCGACCGCGAGCCGCCAGGCCACGACCCCGAGGCCGCGCCACCGGCACGACCGGAATCGTCGGACGATTTTCCTCGCGGCTGAGTTTCCGGGTCGGGAAAGCACGATCTGGTGAGGGGAGTTTGCCGGCAGCGCAAGCCCTTCCGATCGCGGTGAGTCTGCCCCCTCCGGGGGCGCTCCCCGCGGCCGTGAGCGGAATGCCGGCTGGGCTCCTGCCGACGTTCCTGGCCCGGCGGCCCTGAGCCCTGCTGGCCCGCCCCCGGAACCCGGCACCTGGTTTCGCGAAACGGTCGATGCATTCCCTTTCCCCTCTGGAGGTTTCCGTGAAGAAGCGTTTCTCGTTCAAGTTCCTGCCGTGGGTCGCGGCTGCCGGCGTGTGCGTCGGCGGCACGATCGTCCGCGGCGAGGATGCGGCCGCTCCCAAGGCTGCCGATTCCGTGCTCGCCGGCGAGGTGGCTCCCGCCCCGGCCGCCGAGCCCGCTGCCGAGGTGGCCGCTGATGCTGCCGCCGCCGATCCGTGCATGCGGACGGTGAAGGTTTGGAAGATGGTGCCCGAGATCCGCGAGGTCGAGTCGACCGAGTGGACGACCGAAGTCCGCGAGCGGACCTTCACGGTCAAGAACCGGGTGCCGCGGATCGAGGAGAAGACCAGCAACTACACCGTGATGGTGCCGGAGAAGCGGACGAAGACGGTCGAGTACACCGTCAACGTCAACGTGCCGGAGACCAAGACGGTGGAGTACAGCGTCAAGGTCCCCTACACCGAGCAGCTCGAGCAGAGCTACACGGTGATGGTGCCCGTCAAGGAGGAGAAGACGGCGACCTACAAGGTGATGGTGCCCTACACCGAGGAGCGGACGGCCACCTACAAGGTGAACGTGCCCTACACCGAAGAGGTCCAGCAGACCTACACGGTGCAGGTCCCCTACACCGAGGAGATGACCGGGTACCGGACCGTGGCGAAGCGGGTGGCCGTCAAGGGCACCAAGACCGTCACCTGCCGGGGCGGCCACTGGGTGACCGAGGCCAAGGAGATCTCGGCCAATGGCAAGTATGACGCCGAGGGCAACCCGTGCTGCCCGAAGGTGGTCTGCTGCCGCAAGTGGGTTCCCACCTGCGAGACCAAGGAGATCGAGACCACCACGTGGAAGACGGAGTGCGAGCAGGTGCCCTTCACGTACTGCGTGAAGAAGGTTCGTTGCGAGGAGCGGACCCGCACGGTGTGCGTGCGGAAGAGCCGTTGCGAGGAGCGGACCCGGAACTACTGCGTCACGCTCCATCGCTGCGAGGAGCGGACTCGGAACTACTGCGTCACGAAGATGGTGCCCGAGACCCGCACCAAGACGGTGTGCGTCAACAAGTGCCGCTGTGAGACTCGCACCCGCGAGATCACGGTCAACAAGTGCGTGCCCGAGACCCGCACCCGTGAGGTCTGCTACACGGTGATGGTCCCGGTCCAGAAGACCAAGACCTACTCCGTCTGCGCCTGCGACATCGTCGAGGAGCAGAAGACGGAGTCGTACACGGTTCGCGTGCCGAAGAAGGTCACGAAGAAGGTGTGCGTCCAGGTCAAGAAGTGCGTCGAGGAAGAGGTTCCGGCCGGTGCCGCCGGTAATGGCGGCAACGGTGGCAACGGTGGCCGTGGCAAGGGCGGTCTCCTGCACTGCCGCAAGGGCTGCTGAGCGACCCTCGTCCTCGGGCGATAACGTCCCCTGTGTTGTGAACGCGGCGGGCCGGGTGGGCAACCACCCGGCCCGCTTGCTTGTTTCGACGCACGCGACCCCTGGCACCCGCGGTCGCTCTGCGGCCGTACTCCGCGCCGGTCGATCGCTTCAACGAGCGAGCCGACGACGCAGTAGCACCGCCGCGAGCCCGACGGCTCCGATCCCGCCCAGTAGACCCACTCCCGGCTCGGGCACCACCACGAACTCGCTGTTCGTATCGCCCACCATCCAAACCGTCTGGGTGGCGGTGTCTACGCCGTACTGGCCGACGGTCGTGAAGGCCGCCGTCCAGGGCACGCCCACGCCCTGGAACGAGGTGCCGACCGGGGCGAAGGTCCCGCCCGACCCCGAGTTTCGCCGGCTGATGTTCAACTCGGTGAGGAGATCCGACGAGATCGCGGAATCGTAGGTCATCGACAACACGTACGGGTTGCCGGCGCCCGTCCCCGAGAGTTCGAGGATGTCGGAGTAGAGATTGCTGGGAGCGGGCCCCGCCCAGGCCGCGGAGAGCGTCGTCCCCCCGGCCAGGACCGTGCCCGCGAGGAGCCTGGCCACGGTCAACCGGCCGAGCGTGCTGGGATCGATCTGCCAGCCACCCAACGACGAGAGGCCGGCGAGCGGCACCGAGACGCCGCTCGCGACGACGAGCCCGCCGCCGGGGCTGATGGCGATGGCGCTGGAGCCGAGCAGGGGCGAGACGTCGAGTTCGAGCATGCCGCCGGGGGCGATCGTGACGTTGCCCGTGCCGAGGGACGCGGCGTTTGTGGCCACGAGCCGGCCGGCGTTGACGGCCGTCCCGCCGGAGAACGTGTTTGGCGAGGACAGGATCAGGGTGCCGGTGCCGATCTTGGAGAGGGACAGGCCACCGCCGCCGGTGCCATCCTGGAGGAGCCCCGAGAAGGTGCCACCCGCGCCCCCGACCGTGAGCGTCGCGGCGCTCGCGGCCTGGTTCCGCACGGTGCCCGTGCCCGTGAGCCCGCCGATCGTCGCCGCGTTGCCGGCGAGCGAGAGGAACGCGCCCGAGCCCACGGTGAAGGCCGAAGAGCCGCTCAAGCCCCCGGCCGAGCCCACCCGGATCTCACCGGCCTGGATGTCCGTCGGGCCCGTGTAGGCGTTGGTGCCGGCGAGCGTCAGGATCCCCACGCCAGTCTTGGCGAGCGTGCCTCCGCCGTTGAGTTCGGAAAGGTTCCGGAGCGTGCCCGACGTGGCCGTGAGCACGATCGGATTCATGGCCGAGCCGATCGCGTAGCCGCCCAGGTCGAGCGTCGCACCGGCGAGGTTCACGGCGCCCGTGGCGGGGCCCGTGCCGGTTTGCGCGCCGCGGCTGATCGCCCCGCTGAAGGTGATCGCGCCACCGGTGAGGTTGGCCGTCGCGCTGGCGGTGCCCGGGCCCGAGTTGCTCGCCAGCGTCCAGGCGCCGCTGGTCACCGTGCCGCCGCCGATCTCGATCGTGGTGGTGGTCGTGCTCCCGTTGGTTCCTTTCGTCGAGGCGACAAGCGAGCCGATCTCGAGGGTGCCGGCGTCGAAGCCGAACAGGTTCGAGAGGCTCGAGTTGCGGTTCTGCGTGCCGATCTCCACCGCCGCGAGCTTGAGATCGGCCTGATGACCGCGCAGGTCGAACACGTTCCCAAGACCAGGATTCGCGGTCGTGGCCACGCCGGTACCCATATTGAAGGCCACCGGTCCGGTGCCGTCGGCGGCCCGGAGGACGATCGAGCCGGTGGCGCCCTGGAAGGTGACCGAGCCGATGTCACGGCTGCCGGTGCCGATGTTGACGGTGTTCACGTTGAAGGTCGACGTGCCCCGGCCCAGCCGCAGTTCGTTGAGCTGCCCGCCGACACCGGCGTTCAGGCCGCTCGTGCCGACGCCGAGCACGTTCGCGGTGACGGTCGTCGACCCCGCGCCGGCAGCGTCGGGCAGCGTGAGGATCGACCGCTTGCCCGCGAGCGTGAAGTTGGAGTTGGTCATCACCGGATTGACCCGGAAGACGCCACTCGCGGCATCGAGCGTCACGCTCAGGTTGGCGAGGCCCGACAGGTCGGCGATCGCTTCGTTCCCCTGGCCGGTCGCGCCCGTGGTGCCACCGACCGCGAACAGGCCGCCGGCCGCCGGGTTGTTGACGACGAACGCGCCGCCGCCGGAGGCCGAGAGCAGCGTGGTGGTCGCGGCGGCGCGGTTGGTGCCGATCTGCACGTTGCCGCCGATGGTCAGCGTGCGGCCGGACGGAATCGTGATCAGCGACGTGGCGGTGGCGGAGTCGGTCTGGGCGAGGAGTTGGCCGAAGCCGGCATTGCCGCCGGCCAGCGCGAGCGTGCCGGCGGTGGCGACGGAGTCGGTGCTGCCGAACTGCACACCGCCCGCGAGCGTCTGAGCGGCCGCGATCGACAGCGTGCCCGCATCGATGGCGGTCGTGCCGGTGTAGGTGTTGGTGCCGGCCAGGGTGAGCGTGCCCGCGCCCGTCTTCGTGAGCATCCCGCCGTTGTTGAGCTGCCCGACGTTCGCCAGCGTGCCACCGCTGAACGTCACGGTGTCGATGAGCTGCGAGGCCAGGCCGATGCTGCGGCCACTCATGTCGAGCGTGCCGCCGGAGAGGGTCAGGATCGCGGTGCCGGTGCCGCCCGTGCCCTTGACGAAGTTCGCGGTGCTGGTCACCGTTCCACCGCTGATCGCCAACTCACCGCTGCCGGCGGTGGCCAGCGTGACGGCGCCCGTGCCGGCGTCGGCGAAGGCCGTCGAGCCGCCGAGCCGGACGGTGCCACCGCCGATGGCGATCCGATTGATGGAACTGCCGGTGCCCTTCGCGACCGCCATGTTGACCGTGAGCACATCGAGCGTGCCCTGGTCGAACGTCAGATCGTTGGTGTTGTTGGCCGTCTTGGCGCCCAGCGCCATCGTCAGCGTGCCGATCGCGACGTCGGCCGCATGGCCCGAGAAGTCGATCGCGCTCGCGGTGGTGTACCCCGTGGTCTGGGCGGATTGGACGCCCAGATTGACACCGGGAACACGGCCGGTGCCTGCCAGGTTCCGGAGCGAGACGCTGCCGGTGAGCCCGGCAAAGTTGAGGACGCCCGAATCCCGACCGCCATTGCCGAGGTTGATCAGGTTGGTATTGACGACGTTGGTGCCGGCGCCCAGGCGGAGGGTCTGGACGGCGCCCGTGCTGCTGTTGCCGATCAGGATGCTCGGTGCGGTGATCGCATTGGACGTCGCGGCCAGGATGAGCACGGAGGAAGTACCTGCGATGTTGTCACCGGTGGGCTGGATCGTGAGAGCGTTGGAGAGCGAGGCGGTCAGATTCGCAAGGCCCGAGAGATTGAGCGTTGCGCGGCTGGCGTTGTTGGCGGTGCCGATCGTGCCGCCGACGTTGAAGGTCGTGCCGGTCACGGCCAGCGTGCCGCCGCCGGCCGTCGTGGCAAGGGTTTGTCCACCGCTGGTTCCGTTGCCGACCACGATGTTGCCGTTCACGGTGAGCGTCCGGCCGGCACCGATCGTGATCGTGTTGGCGGTGGTGTTGTTCGCCACGATGGAGAGCCCGCCGACCGTGCCGCCGCCGCCCGTCAGGTCGAGGTTTGCCACCGTGGTTCCAGCGCCGATGGTGAGGAGGCCGGTGGTGCCGAAGGCACCGTTTGCCGAAGTCGCGACGGTGCCGGCGGCGATCGTCACGGCTCCACCGCCGGTGACCGTGTTCCCGGCCGCCATCGTGTAGGTGTCGGTGCGATTGAAGATCAGCGTGCCGCTGTTGGTGATCGGCGTCGCGCCCAGCGAGCCGACCGTGCCACCGCCGCCGATCCGCAGCGTGGTTCCCGGTCCGATCGTCGTGGGGCCGCTGTAGGGATTCGCGCTCACGACGGTGAACGTGGTCGTGCCCGTCAGGGCAAGGCCGGTCTTCCGGGTGCCGGAGCCGAGCGCATCCTGGAGCGTGCTCTGCCAGGTGATGGAGCCGCCCGTGTAGGTGAGCACGGAGTCGGCGGTGGTGCTGCTGTTGCCGATCACCTGGCTCGCGGCCGTTGCACCCGAGCCCACGGCGAAGGTGGAGATCGACTGGTTGAAGCCGGCAAGATCGAGGATGCCGGCGGTGCCCGAGCCGCCGAGCGTCAGGCTGCCGGTCGAAAAGGCGTTGTCGGCACCGAGCTGGGCCGTGCCGCTGGCCACCACCGTGCCGCCGGTGTAGGCGTTGGTCCGGGCCAGCCGCAGCGTGCCGCCCGTGATCGTGATGCCGATCCGCTGCGTGCCGCTCGTGTCCTGGATGCCGCCGCCGAAGCTGCTCGTGCCAACCCCGGCGTAGGTGAGGATCGCCGTGCCGGTGCCGGAGTTGGTGATCACCTGCCCGGCGGCCGTGCCGGCGGTGGCCAGGCTCGACACCGAAATACCGATGTTGTTGAGGTCGAAGGTGCCCGCGGTCCCCGTGCCGCCCACGGTGAGCCCAGTGAGCGTGGGGAAGGCCGCAGCCACGCCGAGCCGCAGCGTGCCCGAGGAGACGGTCGTGCCGCCGGCGTAGGTATTGGTGCCGGTGAGCGTGAGGACCCCGCCGCCGGTCATCCGCGCGTCGAAGCCGCCGCTGCCGACCACATTCGTGCCGAAGGTCAGCGAGCCGGAGCGGCTCACGGCGAGCGTCCCGCTGGTGGTGACCGTGGCCGCGGTCCCGAGCGTGCCCGTCGAGCCGCCGCCGCCCATCTGGAGGGTGCTGCCGCTGCCGACCGTCGTGGCCCCCTGGTAGGCGTTGGCGGCCGTGAGGATGAGCGTGCCAGCCGACGTCGTCAGGCCGCCAGAGCCCGTGATCTGGGCCTGGATCGTCGCCGAGCCCGAGCGGTTGAGGGCCAGCGTGCCGGCGTTGGCGATCACGCCCGTGCCGCTGAGATCGCCGCTCGAGCCGCCGCCACCCACCTGGAGCGTCTGGCCCACGGCGATCGTGGTGCCACCGGTGTGGGCGGCGTTGCCCGTGAGGACGAGCGTGCCGCCGCCCTGGGTCACCAGCGCGCCAGCGCCCGTGATGCCGCCGGCATAGGTGCTGCCGGAGGCGAGGTTGAACCTCAGGACGGTACCAGCGGCGAGGCTCGTGTCGCCGCCAAGGCTGCCACCCGTGCCGCCGCTGCCCACCTGCAGCGTCGTGCCCGAGCCCGTCAGGCTCGCCACGCCCGTGGCCGTGTTGGCTCCGGTGAGGACGAGCGTGCCGCCGCCCTGCAGGGCGAGCGCCAGCGGCGCGGCCCCGCCGTCCTCGAAGACACCGGCGAAGGCGTCGGTTCCCGTGAAGTCGAGCGTGAGCGTGGATGTGGTCGTCGCATTGCCGTTGCGGATCACGGGAGAGCCCGGCGCCGTGGCGTCGGTGGCCAGGCCGAGGAGCGTGGCGCTACGGCCATCGAGGCGGAACTGGCCGGTCGACCCGGCACCGAAGACCAGTTCGTTGGCCGTTCCAACGGCGCCCGCCGCGCCGAGCGTGACGACGCCCGCGCCGTTGATGTCGATGCCACCGGTGAACGTGTTGGCGGCGTTGAGCATCACGCTGCCGGCGTTGACCGTCAGGCCGCCGGTGAAGGCGTTGGAGTTGTTGAAGGTCGCGGAGCCGGCGCCGGTCTTGACGATTCCCGTGGCGCCGGTGATCCCGAAGCCTCCCGTGGAGTTGAAGACGTAGCCCAGCGTGGCGTTGTCGATCGTGACACTGGTGGGCGAGACATCGCCCTGGTCGATCTTGACGATCGTGTTGCCCGAGCCGGCGGAGTCGCTGAAGAGCACCGAGTCGCCGGCCTGGTAGTTGGTGGGCGTGTTGCCCCCGATCAGGGCCCAGTTCTCGGGGCCGCCCGTGGCGGGCACGGCCCAGACGAGGTCCTGGGTCGAGGTCAGGGCGTTGAAGCCGGTCCACTTCGGCGAGTCGCCCGCCACGACCAGTTGGATGACGTTGGCGGTGCCGGTCGTGTTCACGAGCGAGCCCGTTTGCCGGCCGCTCAGGCCCGTGATCGACCCGGGTACGGTCTTGAAGGCGGTGAAGTCGCTGAGCGTGCCCGTGTAGCCGATCAGGTCGTAGGTGCCATTGGCGAGAGCGCCGGAGTTGGTGGCGAAGATCGTGACCGAGCCGGTGCCGCCATTGGCCGTGATGGTGGCCGCGTTCACGATCGAGGCCGAACCGCCGAGGTCGATGTTGAACAGCCGCACCGCCCCGGTGTCGCCGGCCGTCGCGCCGAGCGTGAGGTCGCCGAGCGTCAAGCGGCCGGCGTTGACGGCATCGCCGGCGACGATGCTACCGCCGCTGGCCACCGTGACCGCCCCGCTCACGGTCCCGCTGCCGCCCAGCCCCGCCCCGGCGGCGACCGTGGTCGTGACCGACGAGCCGAGCGACCCGTTGGCATAGAAGGTGCCGCCATTCACGGCGAGGGTGACCGGCCCGGTGACCGCACCCGCGCTGCCGAGCGAGAAGGCTCCCGACCCGGTCTTCGTGAGCCCGCTGCCCGCCGAGCCGCTGATCTGGCCGCCGAACGAGGTGTTGCCTCCCATCGTGAGGCTGCCGGCACCGAGGAGCACGTTGCCGCCGCTCGCCCCGCCGCCATCGAGACTGGCGATGGTGTTGGCGAAGCCGTCGAGGTCGAGCATGGCGCCGGAGGCGTTGGCAAGGCTGACGGCGGAGTTGGCCGAGAGCGTGCTCGCCCCGCCGGCCCGCAGCGTGCCGCCCGTGACGGCCGTCGCCGAGGCGTAGGTGTTGGCGCCGGAGAGCACCCACGTCCCGACGCCGCTCTTGGTGACGGAGGCGGGATTGGCGATCGCCTGCGTGATCGTGCCGCCGCCCGCGCCCGTGAGCACGAGGGCCTGATTCGTGGCGTCGGCACTGCGGGCGTCGACAGTCCCCGAGATCGTGAGCGTGCCGGCGTCGGACCGGAGCGTGAGGGTCGACTGATTCTGGGCGGTGATCGACCCCGTCCAGGTGTTGGTGCCGGCGACGCTCTGAAGGATCGGCGTGACGAGCGATTCGCCGGTCACGGTGATGCCGCCCTGGAGTTGGAGCACGCCCGCCGCTCCGACGGTGGTGCCGGCCGCCGCCGTGCCCAGGCCCGAGCTGCTCGCGACCCGCAGCGTGCCGGCAGAGACGGTCGTGGTGCCCGCGTACGCGTTGGCTCCGGAGAGCGTCGCGAGCCCGGACCCGTCCTTGACGACGCTGCCCGCGCCCGCGGCGATCCCGCCGGTCACGGCCAGGTCGCCGGAGCCGCCGAGGGTCAGCGTCGTCCCGCCGAGGTTGATGGCTCCGCCGAGCGTCAGGCTGTCGGCGTCGGCGTTGACCCGCGCCGCGTTCGAGAGGGTGATCGGGCCTGAGATCGTGTTCGTGCCGGCGATGCCGCGAATCGCGCCGCCGGCTGCGATGCCCGTGCCGTCGATGGTGAACGGCTCGGCGGTCGTGATGCCGCCCTGCAGTTCGACGGCGGCCCCGCTCAACACCGTGGTGCCGGTCGTGGATGCACCGAGCCCGGCCGCGTTGCGGACGTTGAGCGCCCCGCCGAAGACGGTGGTCTGTCCCGTGTAGGTGCTCGCGCCGGTGAGCGTGAGCGTGCCGGTTCCGTCCTTGGTGAAGGCCATCGACTTGTTGAAGGCGTTGCCCGTGAAGTCGTTGATCGAGCCGGCGAACGAACCACTCGAGTTCGACGCCATCGAGAACACCGAGGTGCCGGTGCCGTAGCTCGTGTCGGTCACGACGCCGCCACTGCCGGAGAACGCGCCGGCCGCCACGTTGGCGGTGCCATTGAGGTCGAGCGAGCCCCCGTTGACCACGACCGTGCCGCTGCCCCAACCGGTGGTCAGGCCGAGGGCCCGCGCGTTGGCGACCCGGAGCGTGCCGCCAGTCACGGTCACGGCACCCGTGAACGAGTTGGCGGCCGAGAGCACGAGCGTGCCGGCGCTGACGGTCACGCCGCCGGTCGTCGTAATCGGCCCGGCGATCGTCTGCGTTCCCTGGCCGGTCTTCACGATGTTCACGTTGCCGGCGATGGTGCCGGCCGTCGCCTGGCTGCCGTAGGTGTAGGTCTCCCAGGCCGAGGCGGGGTTGAGCGTCAGCGTGGCCGGGGTCAGGGACGTGTTGGTGACGGTGGCGGCGTTGCTCGCCGTCTGGGTGAGCCCCTCGAGCGTCTGGTTGAAGCCGTTCAAGTCGACGGTGGAGGCCTGGGAGCCGGCCACGTTCACCACGGCCGTCGTCGAGATCCCATCCGCGGCCCCCACGCGAACGGTGTCATTGACATTCATCGCAAAATAGCTGCCGCCGCCCGCGAGCGTGTTGGTGCCGTTTCGCATCTGCACCGTCACCCCATAGGGCGCTGTGATCGGGCCATTGATGATGAAGCCGCCCGTGGTCGTCGCCGAGCCGATGTGCCCGCCGGCGGCGGTGAGCTGGTTCAAGGTGATCGCTCCGCTGAGCGTGACAAACTGGCCCGCGGGGCCCGTGTAATGGACCAGCCCCACGCCGCCGGCAGCCAACGGCGTGGTGTTGTTGATCGTGATGGCGTTGGTCGCCGTGAACCCGCCCGCCGTGAACTCGAGCCGCGTCCCGGCGACGGCGGCGTTGTTGCTGATCACGACCGGGCCGCTGCCGAGGTTGCCCGGGGCGGACACCTGGATGATGCCGGCGTTGAGGTAGGTGGCACCGTAGTCGTTGGCCGCGTTGCCCAGCACGAGGTAACCGCCGCCCGATTTCGTCAGGGCGACGCCCGAGCCGCCCGTGATCTGGGAGTTGACGGTGACGGCGCCCGTCGCGGCCGTGCCGTTGTTGTTGATGATGACGAGATCGGCGCCGTTGCCGGTGGCCAGCGTGCCGTTGGTGAACGTGACGCCGTTGGCGGTGCCGACCGTGCTCGTGACCAGGACGCCGCCGGAGGCGATCGTCAACCCGCCCGTGGCGTCGACAGTCGCGGCCCCGGCCGTGTTGAACCGCAGCGAGTTCACCGCCAGCGCGCCCGGGGCACTCGCCCCGATCGGGGCGTCGACGTTCGTGCCCGCCGCAAAGCCGGCGTTGGAGGTCGCCAGGGCGGTGATCACGTTGCTCGTGCCGCTGTTGGCGGTCACGGCCCAGTTCGTGCCGCCGACGGTCGCGTACCCGCCGAGGATCGACTGGCTGCCGCCGGCCGCCGTGAAGTTGCCGTTCAGCGTCGAGGTGGTGATGCCGTTGTTGGTCGCGAGCGTGCCGTTGGTCGGATTGACGAAATCGATCGTGGCCCCGACGTTGCGGGTCAGGGCCTTGAGGTCGACGCTCAGGGGATTGGCCGTGGCGTTGTTGCCCGACACGTTCACGCTGTTGGCGCCACCGGCCGAGAGCGTCGTCGAGGCGAAGGCCTGGGTCTGGGTCGTACTCGCCTTGCCGGTGAGCGTCAGCCCGCCGCCGCCGAGGACGAGTGCCGAGCCCACGTTGATCGGCTGCGTGGTGACGGCCGCGTTGGCGTTGCCGATGTCGAGGGTCAGCACGCCGCCCCGGATCGTGGTGGCGCCCGTATAGTTCGCCGCGGCCGTGCGGGGCACCCAGGTGAACGTGCCGGAACCGGTCTTCGTGAGCGCCGCGGTGGAGGTGCCGGAGGAAGAAGTGATCTGGCCGGTGTAGGTGGTGGCGGCGTTCGAGAACCCGGTCGTCAGGACGTTGCCGTTGAGGTCGAGCACGCCACCGGTCGCGCCGCCACCGGTCACGGCCCCCGCCGTGAGGCTCGTGCCGAGCCGGATCGTGTTGCTCGCCACGTTGGCGATCGAGAGCTGGGCCGTCGGACCGACGGAGGTCGCGGTGTTGAGCAGAATCGTGCCGGCGCCGCCGCTGTTGGTGAGATTGCCGGTCCAGCCGTAGATCGGCGCCACGCTTCCCAGTGTGAACGTGCCCGTGCCGGTGCGGGTGAGCGTGGTGGAGCCCTGGTTGATCGGGGTGGCGAAGGTGACGCTGTTGCCGTTGGTGTCGAACGTGCCGCCGGTGAACGTGAGGCCGCCGGTGACGCCGGAGAGATCGACCGTCGTCGCTGTCCGCCACTGGATCGTGCCGCCGGACATGGTCACGCCGGCGATGCCGGGAGCGGCGGAGCCGAACTGTTGGCCCAGGTTCGACCCCAGCTGATAGGTGCCCACGCTCAGGCTGAAGCCGCCGCTGAAGGTGTTCGAACCGGTGAACCCGACCGTGTTGGTGTTCGTCTGGCCGATCGTGACGCTGCTGCGGGCCAGCGGCGAGTAGTCGCCGATGGTCGACTGGTAGGTGAGGGCCCCGGAGGCGTCACCGCCGCCGAACTTGAACTGGCCCGGGGAGCCGGGAGTGAACGTGCCGGTGTAGGTGGTCGTGGCGCCCGCCATCAGCCAGGCGTTCGTGAGGCCGGCCGCCGCAAAGTCGATGTTGGAGGCCGCCTCCGAGTTGGCGAAGGCGAAGGTGCCGGTCGACGCCGGGTTGGCCTTCGTGGCGAGGAAGGCCTGGAAGTCACCGGCGTTGCTCGTGTTGACGAACACCGTGTTGCCGGACGTGGCCGCGCCGCCCGGGTAGCCGCCCACGAACACGCTCTGGGCCGCGAGCGAACTGAACGACTGGGTGCTCGCCGTGCCCGTGCCGAACTGGAGCACGCCGATCTGGGCCACCGTGGCCCCGGTATAGGTGTTCGCGCCGGAGAGAATGATCCGGCCCTGACCCGCCGACTTGAATAGCGAAAAGTTGCCGGTGATCGCCCCGCTCACCGTGCCGCCGGTGACGTTCGTGCCGCTATTGGTGCCGATCACGGCGTCGCCGACGAGGGTGACGTTGCCGCTCACGGTGGGGCCGCCGTCGAGGCGGATCGCGCCATAGTTCGGGTTCTCGTTGATGCCGGAGCCGGCGATGAAGAAGCTGTTCGCGAAGGTGCCGCCAGTGGCGTAGACCTGGCCACCAGGCAGGATGGTGACGGCGCCCGTGCCAAAGGCACTGGTGTTCGCGGCGGCCTGGACGCGTCCCTGCTGAACGATCGTGCCGCCGGTGAACGTGTTGGTTCCCGCGAGCGTGATTTGACCCGAACCGGTCTTGACGAGCGTGACGGCACCGGTGCCGTTGTTGGTGATCGTGGAGTTGAGCGTGAGGTTGTTCCCCGTCACGGCGTTGCCGTTGAACACGATCAGTTCGCCGGGGTTGTTCGCGGTGGTGCCGCCCGCGGTGAGGATGCCGTTGTTCGCCGCCGTGCCGACCGTGGTGGCGGCACCACCGGAGGGCAGCAGCAGGCCGCCGACTGCCCCCAGGCGGAGCGTGTTGGTGCCCGTGGCGAAGAAGTTCGCGGTGGCGGTGCCCAACTTGACCGTGTTGTAGTCGACCGTCGCGGTGTTGATGCTCGCCCCCGTGTTGAACAGGGCGTTCTGCGTCGTGCTGCCGGCGCCGGTCACCCCGGCGACGGTCGTGTAGCCGGTGTAGGCGATGATCTGGCTGCTGCCGTTGACCGCCGCGTAGTCGGTGCCGCCCGCGTAGGCCCAGGCGCCGAGAATGCCGGTGGCGTCGTTGGCCGTCGTGGTGGTGGTCGCGATCTGGTTGGCGGCGGCGGCGTTGGCGAGGGCGGTGAAGTTGATCGTGCCGCCGCCGGCGGCGGCGTCGGCGGTGGTGGCGCCGCGGGTGACGGCCGTGCGGGAGAGGGCGTTGAGCGTGAGGTTCACCGCGTTGCTGGCGTTGCCGCTCGTCAGCGACGTCGCCGAGTAGCCGGCCACGACCGTCGTGCTGGCGAAGGTCTGGGCATTCGTGACCGCGGAGTTGGGCCCGGTCATCGTGAAGGTGCCGCCGCCGGGAAGGTCGGCCGTCGTCGAGCCAAACTGCAGCGGGCTCGAGGCGCTGAGGAGGTTCGTCGAGGCCCCGGTGGGGGTGAGGGCGATGCCGCTGCTGCTGATGGCGCCGTTGCCGGAGTTGCCCAGGTTCGTGTTGGAGACGCCGCCCGTGATCACGGTGCTGCCGGTGTAGGTCTGGGTGGCCGTGGTAAAGGTCTGCACGCCCACCCCGACCTTGACGAACTGGCCGCTCGAGCCGCTGAGCACGCCGGTGAAGGTGTTGTTCGAGTTGTTCGCGCCCACGCGAAGCTGCACGGCAGTGGCCGCGGTGTCGGTCAGGGCGATGTTCGTCGCCCCGGCCAGGCCGCCGATCGTGAACGACCCCACGCCCGAGCTGAAGGTGAGACCGTTGGCCACGCTGTTGGTGACGGTGGAGAAGCGGAGGGCGGTGGCATTGCCGAGCTGGATCGCCCCGGCCGAGATCGTGGTGCCGCCGGTGAAGGGGTTGGCGATGGTGGTCGACCCGGCCAAGACGAGCGTGCCCGCGGTCGTCTTCTGGATCGCGCCGGAGCCGTAGCCCACGGCGCCCGCGAGCGTGACGGTGTTGCCGTTGGTGTCGAGCGTGGTCGTGCCGGAGGCGAAGTTGACACTCACCCCGCCGGAGCCCGTGCTCGCGATCTTCCCCGCGCCGGCGGTGATGTCGGTGGTCGCGCCGCTCTCCCAGCGGATCGTGCCGCCCTGGCTCACGAGCCCGAACCGGGTGTTGCCGAACGCTCCGCCGGATGCGTTGCCCGCGGTCACCTGCAGCGTGCCCGTGGAGCCGAGCGTGAGGCCGCCGGTGAAGGTGTTCGACGAGCCGGTGAGGGCGACCGTGCCGGCCGAGAGGTTGACGCTCGCCGTGCCGGTGATCGCCTGCGGAAAGAGCAGCGTGCCGCCGCCACCACCCAGGTTGAAGACGCCGGCGGTGCCGGGCGTGAAGGTGCCCGTGTAGGTGACGGCGCCGCCCGAGGCGCCCAGGCCCATGCCAGGGAGGCTGAACCCGCTGGCACCGAGATTGACGTCCTGCGCGGCCGTGGCCGCCGTCACCGCCACCACACCGCCGCCGGTGCCATTGGCGACACGGTTGGCCTGCTGCAGGCTGGCGGCGGACTCGCCCACGATCGCGCCACCGGCGGCGACCGCGACCGACCGGCCGATCGTCTGGTTGGCGGCCAGTTGGCTCGCGAACAAACTGCCGCCGTTGCCGATCGCCACGTTGCCGGCGGTGACCGAGACCGGGCCGGTGAAGGTGTTGAGACCTGAGAAGGTGAGCGTGCCACTGCCGGTCTTCGTGATGCCGCCGCTGGTGTTGGCCGTGGCCAGGGCCGAGGTCTGGAAGGCGGCGATCGAGCCGCCGCCGCCGGTCAGCGTGACCGTGGGCTGCTCGTTCGCCGCATACGTGCCCGGAGCCGTGATCACGATCCCCGTCACCTGCCCGTTGCCGATCAGGGCGTAGCCACTCGCCGGTACTCCGCCGCCGGCCGGGTTGCTGAACCGGACGAAGGGCGCGCCCACGTAGCCCGAGTTGCCCGCCGATGGAATGGCGATGTTCGCCTGGGTGACGCCGACGCCGCCGGCCCCGGCGACGGGGGCGGCCAGCGTGCTGTTGAAGCCGTTGGTGTCGACCGTCAGGCCGCCGCTGAACGACGGGGCCCCGGACAGCGCGCCATTGTCGATCGGGCCGAAGGCCGTAACGGCGACGGGGCCGAAGGCGTAGGACGAGGGGAACATGCTCGACAGCGCAGCCGTGGTACGGAGGGTACCGCCGGCCAGGTTGACGTAGTACGCGTTGCCGGCGCCGCTGGTGTTCGTGACCGTGACGTTCGACCCCGTGCTGAAGGTGCCGCCGGCCAGGTTCAGGGCACCGATCTGATTGCCCGATGCGCCGCCGCCACCAAACCGCACGGATTGGGTGGTGGTGCTCAGCAGTCCGCCGGCCAGGTTGAGCGTGGCGGCGGTGCCGGTTTGGGTCCAGTTCAAGGCGATGCCCTGGGTCGCACCATCGTGAATGAAGGAGCCACCCGGCCCGATCGTGAGCGAGCCTTGCGCATTGTTTCCGTTGTAGCCCACGAGCACGTACGTGCCCCCGGCGTGGTTGAACGTCCCGTTGCCACCGACGTAGGCGACCCCCGTGCCGCTGCCGGCGTTGACGTTGAACCGCGTCGAGGGCTGGACGATCGTGCCGCCCGTCAGGTTGAGGTAGCCGTAGCCAGCCACGGAAATCGCATTGTTCGTGTTGGTGTCGGCAGTGAGACCCAGGGTCACCGTGCCGGCGGTCTGGTTGTAGACCGAGACGGCGGCCCCCGCGTTGCCGCCGAACAGCGACGAGAGCGTCATGTTGTTGCTGACGTTGACGACCGCGGGCCCGGGACTGATCCCGTAACTCAGGACCGACGAGGCCGCCAGGCCGGTGAGCGTGCCGGTCACGTTCAGCGTGCCGCCGGTGACCGCCGTGTTGCCGGTGTAGGTGTTCGTGCCCGAGAGGGTCAGCGACCCCGTGCCGAGCTTGACCAGGCCGATCGAGTTGGCCCCGGAGTTGGTGTTGGCGAGGTTCGTCGAGAGGGTCACGGCGTTCGAGCCGGAGACGTCGATGCCCAGCGAGGTGCCGGCCACGAAGGTGGTGTCAAGATTCGACAACAGCGTGGCCAGGCCGGCCTGGGTCCATTGCCCGGCTCCGCCCATCCCAACGCCCAAGGCTGCGCCACTGGCGATGGTCACGTTGGTCGGCGTCCAGCTGGCCGGCGTGTTGCCGTACAGCGCGGCGGGTGATCCGAACGTGAGCGTGCCGGCGCTGATCGTGGTCGGCCCGGTGTAGGTGTTCGTCCCGGAGAGGGTCCATGTGCTGGTGCCCGTCTGCGTGACCGAGACGGCCCCGCCGCCGGACTGCGTGATTCCGCCCGTGATCGCGTTGGTGTTGGGCAGATTGCTGCCGCTGTTGCCCAGCGTGAGCGTGACCGGGCTGGCCGACGTGTTGTCGATCGTGCCGACGCTCAGGAGCGCGGTGGCATTCGTCGCCGTCTGACCGAGCGTCAGGCTGTCGGTGAGCGTGAGGGCGTTGATCGTCAGCCGGCTGAGGTTGCCGCTGCCGGTGGCGTTGAGCACGGTGCCGGCGCCGGTGCCCGACATCTGCACGCTGCTCACGGTGGTGTCGGCGGCAATGTCGATCGTGCCGCTGGTCGTGGCGGCGAGCGTCACGGGCGTCGTGAAGGTGGTGGCGAGGTCGGCCGCGTTGTTGGCCATGAAGAAGGCCGAGGCCGGGATGTTGCCGAGCGTGGGCTGGTCGGGCCCCTGGTACTGCAGCCCGATCGTGCCGGCGCTGCCGTTGTTGCCCGCCCGGTAGCTGATCGTGTGGAGGCCGGCGGAGAGGTAGAGCGACCCGTTGACGGTGCTGACAGCCGAGACGATCGGCGAGCTGCCGTCGACCTGGAGGCTGCCGAAGTCGTCGGTGGCGGTGCCGAACAGGTAGTTGCCCGCGGTCGTGACGTTGAGCAGGCCGGTGATCTGGAAGCTCGTGGTGGTGGAGAAGGCCGTGGAGGCGGCCACCACCGGCACGTTGGGGATGATCGCCCCGCCGGCCGGCACGTTCAGGTAGCTGAAGCCCCCCGTCATCGTCGTGATCGCGTTGCTCGAGCCGAGGAAGTTGTTGGCCGCCAGGGAGGTCGCCCCCGAGTAGCCCTTGGCGAACAGCCCGGGCGACATTCCACCGGCCAGCGACGTGCCGAGGGCGGGTGCGATCCGGAGAACTGGGCTCGTGCCGGAGAGCGTGACGCCCGTGGAGCCGAGCGAGGAGATCGAGCCCGCGCCGACCCCTCCGGCAGCGGGCGCGTAGCCGACCAGCGTACTGCCGGTCACGGCGATGCCGCCGGCGAGCGTATTGGCCGAGCCGCCCGACTGCGTGTTCGTGAGCCGGGTCGTGCCGGCCCCGGAGATCGTCAGCAGATTGGACCCCATATTGAGCGGGCCGGCCACGGTGAGAACGCCGCCCGCGGTCGAGGCGTTGGCGAGCGTCTGCGGGGTGGCGGACGTCACCGAGCCGCTGATCGAGAACGCCCCCGCGGCGGTGGCCGTCGTGGCCAGCAGGTTGCCCGTGCCGGACGTCGTGCGCGAGCCGGTCAGCAGCGTCATGCCCGCCCCCGACTGGACGAGCGTGCCCGGGCCGGAAACGTTGCCCGGCAGCGTCTGGGTGGCCGTGTTGCCGAAGTTCAGCGTGCCGGCGGTGATCGTGATCGGGCCGCCGAAGGTGTTGGCCCCGCTCAGGATCAGCGTCCCGTCACCGTTTTTCGTCAGGCCGCCGGTCGTGGCATTGGCGGCGAGCGTGGCCGCGCCGGCCGACCCGGCCGTGCCGCCACCGCCGGAGAGCGTGATCGTCGGGGCGGAGGTGTAGCCCGTGCCGCGGTTGGTGAGCGTGAAGCCGGTGAGCTGGCCGTAGGTCGGGCTGCCGACGGTGGTGTCCACGGTCGCGACGGCGGTGGCTCCGGTGCCGCCGCCACCCGAGATCGTGACCACGGGCGGCGCGACGTAGCCCGAACCGGCGGTGCCGAGGGCGATCGAAGTGATGCCGTTGCCGGTGGGGGCCAGGAGCGGCTGGGCGATCGTGATCGTGCCGCCGTTGTCGTCGATCGTGGCCCCGCCGCCGTAGATGGTGGCCCCGGTGAGGACGTTCGCGAGGAACGAGGCGTTGGTCGGGTTCGTCGTGGCGTTGCCCGCATACCGGAGCGTGCCGCCGTCGAAGTTCAGCAGCAGAGGATTCGTGCCGCCCGCCGTGGTGCGGATCAGGCCGTAGATCTGCAGGTCGCCGCCGTTGAGGTTGACGATCGAGGTGCTGTTGCCGCCGGCGGCGTTGAAGTCGAGCGTGTAGGTCGTCGTGTTGGGGCCCACGATCGAGCCGCCGGAAAGCGTCAGGATCGAGGTGCTGCCGGCACTCTGATTCAGCGTGAGCCGCGGACTCGACCCGGCCGTGCCGAACAGGTTCACGGTGCCCCCACTGACGGTCATGATGCCCGTGCTGCCGCCGGAGCCGCGGGCGAGGTTGAGCCAGCCCCCCACGTTCAGCGTGCCGCCGGTCACATCGACGAGGCCGGTCGCCGTGACACTCGTGATGCCGCCCATG
>Ga0214923_10002950_pt1 | contig 21876 bp, 7 predicted proteins | sample LL1510_MetaG_FD_177993 | JGI IMG/M metagenome (GOLD analysis project Ga0214923, IMG submission 177993) | Freshwater microbial communities from Lake Lanier, Atlanta, Georgia, United States - LL-1510 | ecosystem: Environmental > Aquatic > Freshwater > Lake | place: USA: Georgia | collected 2015-10-15
ATAAGAAACTAAAATAACATAAAACGAATTATTAGAAAAATATGATATTGATTATAATAGTTTTTTTATGAGTAATATACGTGATAAGAATGGTATACCTGAAAATTTTAAATCACAATAAGACGTTATTATTTTTTTATTAAATTATATAAATAATAATTAATTTTAATGAACTTACTTTATTCTAAAATAATATATAATTATATATTTTTATATTTATAATATCTTGAATATTATGTAAAAATTCATCAATCCTAGTAACCATCCTATTATATTATAATAAATTATAAATATTTATAAATATTAAAATAATTGAAAAATTAATTGATAAATAAAGATATATTATATAATGATTAATAAATATAAAATATCATATAATGGAATAATCATTAACTTCTTAATTATAATCATATTATTTAACTGGATAACATGATAAATATGTTGATCTTATTGATGATAAAATTTTAAAATAATTATTAGAAGATAAAGAGTATATATTAATAACATTATATCAATAAATATTATATCGTTGTTATAAATTAGATATATTTTTCAATAATATTAAATTTATGAGATAATTTAATGTCTTATAAAAAGATGTTAATATAATATGTCTTATAAATATATGTAAAATCATATATTATACAATATATAAATAAGATGATAAAATAATGGATAAATTAAATTATATAAAATAATAAGATATGAATCCAGAAATATATTATTTATATTTATAATAATTAAAAGATCATACAAAATTAAATATTGATATTAAAAATGATTTCTAATAATATTCAAAAAATAAGAAATATAATGATATAATCGATATTTTGATAGATAGATAATAAAATTTAAATTATTATAATTATGATACATTAGGTTATTATAATTAGTAATTTAAAATATTTGGTAATCAAAGTTTATATAACAAAATAGTTGAAATATTAGAATAAATTAAATTAAAATATTCTAAATATGTTGATATTAGATATATTAAAATAAAGATATTATTATATGGTAATATAAATAATTATAAAACAGAAATAATAGATGATATATTATATTTAACATAATAGATATAATCTAATGGTAAATTTAATGGTAAAGATATCATGATATATAGTTATATATTTGTATTCAATTACTTCATATATTAACTTAGAGAAAAAAATTCAAAAATAATATTGCATATTGACAAATATTATGATTAAATAGAAATGATATTAGATGGTAAATATTAAGATTTATTAAATAATTATTTCAAAAGAAATTATTATACTATTAAAGCAGATTATGAAAAAATATTATAATTATTATTGGATAAACCTAATAAAAAGTTATTAGATTATTGTGACATTTATACATGTTATGAAAAATTAAAAATTATTGATAAAAAATTATAATTTCTTAATGATAATTTTAATTAAATATAATAATTATAAAAAGAATTATTCTCAGATGATAAATTATCTTAATAATTCATAACTTTATTTGTTATAAATGTAAACTATTATTATCATAATATATAATATGATGAATTTGAAAAAATAATGTCAAAAAATAATCATCTAGTTACATCAAAATTTTAAATATTAAATTCAGAAATATAAAAAAGAAAAAATTTATAAATACCAAATAAGAAGATAACAAAAGGTGATGCTGGATCTTAATATACAACAGAAGATCAAACATGTCCAATATGTATATTATAATTATAACCAAATAAAACATATGTTATATAATGTGAGAAATGTAATATAATAACATGTTGTTTACATTGTATAATAATTTTAATTAAATAGAAAAAAGATAAATGTTTAAATTGTTAACAATGATAATGAATTGAATTATTGATTTATTTATTGAAAGAAGATTTACTAATAAACTATTAAACAAAATAATATATTATAAATAATCAAATATATTTTTACATAAATCATCACATATCTTATTTATAAATCTATATAATTTTATATTATTATTATATAAATGAATTAATCTTTATTTTTTGTTAGATGCAATATAACCTTTTATCATATAATATAATCCTGTATTTTGTATATCTTCTATATTCATTTTATTTTCATTACATAAATTTTTAATTTCATCAATATTTTTTATATTATTAATGAAATTTGTATCATTAATATCTAAATTTATCAATTTGTTATTTATTTTTATAAATATATTTTCAATACATTTATTTAATTCTTGTTCTAAAACTTGTTTTTCTAGTGTTAATTTTTGTTCTAATTCTTGTTTTTCTTGTATTAATTTTTGTTCTAAATCTTGTTTTTCTTTTTCTAATTCTTGTTTTTCTTTTTCTAATTCTTGTTTTTCTTGTATTAATTTTTGTTCTAAATCTTGTTTTTCTTTATTTAATAAATCTATTTTTAAGATTAAATTTTTACATTTAATATCAATATCATCAACATCATTTTTTATTTTAGTTCCATTTTCAAGATATAAATGTATATTTGTATCATTTACTATTAAATATTTAAGATAATCAATATTATCATTATCTATTTTTATATTATGAAAATCATTATCTTTATTAATATAAGATAATATTATATATAATAAGTATAAATATTTCATTCTAATAAAAAATTCATTTTTGTGTTTTATAAAATTATTTCTATTAAGTTTATTAATAATAAAATATTTTATATTAATATTATATTTTATTTTTAATATATTATATATTTTATCATATTCATCATATATATCTAAATTATCTAATTTTACATCTTTTAATAATTCATTAATATATCTAAAAATAAATATATTTTCATTTTTTATATTATCATCTATAAAATTAGATAATTGTTTTAATGTTTTTGAATCTATATTAAGTAATAATATTATTATATCTATTAATTCTATCAAAAATAATTTATATCCTGAATAAAATTTTATAAAACTTAAATAACCATATAATAATATTATATCTAATTTATCATTATCTGGTATATTATTATTTTTTATTATATTTCTATCTATTTTTTTATCTAATATATTTATATTTGTATAATATATATTCATGTATATATCACATAATATTACTATTTTATTATCTATATTTATTTTATCTAATAAATTTATTAAATTATATGTCTGTATCCAATCTATTATATATATATTTTTATCTATATATAAAATATATTCTATTTTATCTACATCATGATTATAATCTAAATTTATATAAATAGTTTTAAAATCTTTATTTAATTTATTACATTCTTGATATGTTTTTATAATATCATTATTCACATCATTATAATATATTGGTTTTTTTTTATATTTATTTTCTTTTACATTTGTATTTTGTTGTTGTTGTTGTTGTTGTTGTTGTTGCTGCTGCTGCTGCTGTTGTTGTTGCTGTTGTTGTTGCTGTTGTTGTTGCTGTTGTTGTTGTTGTACAAATTTAACATTAGTTTTATCATCAATTAATTTTTTTAAATTAGTAAAATATGTATTAATTTTCTCATATTCTGATATTATTTGACTAACTTTTTTATTATTTAAATAAGTTTTAAAATTTGTATTATTAGTAAAAATATCATTATATATATTCATATAAATATTAATATCTTCATATTCACAAATATCTTTTTTATTAATAATAAATAAATAATTATTATTTTTATAATCATTTCCATGAGAATAATATCTTAATAGAGTTCTAATATTTTGTATATAATATAATATTTTTTGTTCATTATTATAATCTAATTCATTTTGTAATAACCATTTTAATATTTTAACAGTATTATCATCACTAGAAGTAGTATTACAAATAGAATCATATAATTTTTCTGTTATATAAAAATCAATAGTTTGGCCATTATTAATTTGTCTTAATCTATAAATAGCTTGTGCAATATCTCTATATCTATTAAAATAATTAAGTGTTACTAAACCTTTTGCATTTTCATATATCTTAATATCAACTCCAGTAATATTTGATTGAGAAAAATATGTAAATATATTAATTTTATTAGTATTTAACATAACTTTAGATAATAATATTGGTTCATTATCAATATTTTCAACATCAATACATAATTTATTATAATTTTGTTTAATATCTCCTATAAATGTTACATATTTAAAACCTTTATTATTTTTTTTAATTGTTTTTGCAATTTTTTTAGCCATTTCCATATTAGTATAAGATATAAAATAAGCACCAGCATCTATTATTACATGATAATCATCTTTAATTATATTATTTATCATATCATCTAATTTAGTATGATCAACATTAGTTACTATATTATATTTAGTATTAATATTACTACTTGATATAATAGCTTTACATATTTTACCATCATCAAATAGTTTTAATTTAACTTCATTAAATTTTTTATCATTATTATTTTTATAATAATTTATAGGAAGATGAATAAATGGAGTTCCAGTATAACCAGATCTAGAATTAGTTATATAATTATTAACAATATCATAAAAAGATATATTAAATTGTTTATCAATAGTATAATAATATTTATCAAGAATAATATTTTGAATATAATATTTAATAAGATTATTATCATTAGCAATCATATTACGTATAGAATCATTAATAGTTTTAATATTAAATCTATTTTTAGTATGAGTTATAATAATTTTTTTTATTTTAGAATCAATATTATTTAATAAAATATTAATATCATGATTTCTAAGACCATTATTAATATAAGAAATAATAGTAAAAGCAAGAGTTAAATCAATATCACTAAATTCAGAACCATTAATAGGAGATTTAACAGCTTTATAAGGAATAGCCATTAAATCAGAATATTTAAAATTAGAATAATTAAAATGAATACCATTCATATCTTCAAAACCAAAATCTTTATTATATATTTTAGTAACTATTATAGGTATAACATATCTAATTATATGTTTTAATATTCTAAATTTCTCTAAATTTTTTTTATCTAAATTATCAATTTCATATTTATCTTCACTAAATAATTTATTAACATCAACTGTAATTTCAAAATTATCAAATAATTGACTAATTTTTTGTTTAATTTCTTTTTTTTCAATAACACCATAATTATCATAATATAATAATTTATTATCTTTGTAAATAAGATCAATTATATTATATAATATATTAAATCTAAAATTACTATGTTTTAATTTATTATTAGAAGGAACACTATAATTTAATTCACTAGATAATGGATCTAATAATTTATCTGCTTCATCTAATAATATTATTGAATTATTTAAATTATTAAAAATATCATTAGGTTTTATAGTTTTATTATCATTTTTTGTGTCTATGGCGAAATAATTTAATACATATTTTTTAAGATTATTATCAGTTATAAAATAAACATTATTTTGAATAAATAAATTATTATAATCATTAATATCATTATCATTAGTTAATCTATTAATATTATATAAATCAAAATTAAATTCAAAAATAATATTAACATAATTAATAAACATCTTAATAGAATCAAATATAAGATCTTCTGGCATTGTTAATATAACTTTATTATTTATTAAATCTAATTTTTCATGATTATTCATAATTAATAATGTAGTTAATGGTGTGATAACTGATGATTTACCAGATCCCATTAATAATTGATGAAAATTTGTTATTTCATTTTTTATATTTAAATCAGTTAAAACATTTTTGATTGTATCATATTGATCATCTCTAATTAATAATCCAGATAAAAATTCAAATAATAATGGTTCAATTGAAATTTTATCATCATCATTATTAATTAAATTTTTATGTTTTCTAAATATATCAATCAATTTAATATCATCAATATTAGTTATTTTTTTAATTTGATCATATATAGATATATATTTTAAATATGTAATAAAGTCATTATTATTAATATTATTAATATTATTAATATTATTAAATATTTCTCTATTCCATAATTGTAATCCTAATGTAATATCATAAAAATATTTTTTTTGTAATTTTGAAATATTTTGAATAATAAAATTATTTATATCATTTATATCATCTATATTTATTATATTTGTTATTTTAGTTTTTTCTTTATAACTAATACTTTCAATATTTTTTGTTAAAATATTATCATCATTAAAATTATTAAAATCTTCAATTATTTTATAAATTATTGATTCTTTATCATATATATTACTAATACTTGTTAATTTTGTTAATTTTGTTTTTTTAGTTATAATATTTTTAGTAGTTAAAATAAATGATTCTTTATATGACAATAACATATTTTTATCATATTTTTTTTTAATAACATCAATATAATCTTGTTTATATTTTTTCAAATTATTATAATCATTAGCTAATAATTTATAATAATAATCAATAAAATGATCATAATCTAATACAATATTACCACCTTTTTGTTCTTTTAATACAATATTATCATATATTTCATTATATTTAATATTATCATTAAATTGTTCTTTTTCTTTATTAATATTATCTAAATTATCTTCATACTCTTTCATATATTTACCATATTTTTCATATTGTTTAAATATATTTAACATTGCTGAATAACAATCTATATTTTTATATAATTCATAAAATTTTTTTAATCTTAAAACATCATTATAATTATCAACATATAAATATAAATTAGAATTATGTATTTTAAATTCTAAAAATTCATCTTTATCATTACAATCTATATAACATACATAATAACATTTATCTTTTTCATAAATAAATCCTGGTAAATTAGTTATCCATCTATAATATATATTATGATCAGTTAATATAACATTATCATCATATTTATAATCATTTTTTACAATATTAATAATTTTATGAGTATTTAAATTATTTCCTATTTCTATTCTATAATTATCAACAAAATTATTATTTTCTTTTAATTGATAAAATAATATTTGGACTTTATTTATAATAAATGAATCAAATAAATTATATGTATCTTTATTATATATTGTATTATTATTTATATCTAATAAATGATTTATAAATAGATTATTATTAAATTTTTTAATTATTTCATATGGTGGTTTTATATAATAATTATTATTATCATCTAATTTTAATTTTAATTTAGATTTCTTATTTTCAAAAGATAATGTAATATTATCATAAACATATGTATTGTCATCTAGTCTATTAAAATCTATTTTATTATATTTTAATATATTATGTATATTATTTATTTCATCTCTATTGATTTTAGGTTTTAATATATCATCTATTATATTAAATATTTTATTTAATTTAAATTCTTCTATTTTATTTTTTGAAAAAAATTGATATAATCCTACATTTTCATATAATTGATTTATTATATTAGTTGAATCATTATATGTTATTGTTATACCATTTGATTTATTTTTAAATACATCATTTATTAGTGTTTTATATTCATGTAATTTTTTATGAGTAGTTAATACTTTATCAATTAATTTTTCATCTCTATTTGCTGATATTTTATCTTTAAAATCACTTATATTTTTATCATTATATAACATATAATTATTATCTATTATTTTAAAAAATAACTCATTATAATGTTCTACTAAAATAATATGTTCTTTTTTATTATCATCTATAATATTTATCATATGTTTATTTATATTATTTATATTGAATCCTAAATTTGATACTAAACTATATAATGATTTTATTTGATAAAATTTTAATTTATAACTATCTATTTGATTATAATAATCTAATACTTTTTCAAATTTTATTTGTTGTTCTTGTATTATTATTTTTTCATAGTCTTCTAATTTCTTTTTTAATTCTATAAAAATAATTTTTTTAGAATCAATATAATTATATATTATATCTACTAAATTTGCAGTTTGTGAAAAATTATTAAAATCTCTACTTAAATTTTTAAAAATATTTTCTAAATTTGAATATTCTAAAACATTATTATTATTAATATTATCTAATTTTATTTTTTTAGTTATAAATAATAATAAATTTTTCATATTATTTTTATAAACTTTAACTTTATCTATATGTAAATATAATTGTATTATCTTTAATTTTGATTTATCTGATCCAAATAATAAATATATAATGAAATATAATTTATTTAAATTTAATAAATCATCACTATTATCTACTTCATTAAAACCATTATTTTTTAAATATGTGTTTAAATCATTATTATTAATACCATATAAATTATTTAAATAATCTTCACCTAATATATTTTTTAAATAATTATCATCATATAATATAAAAAATCTATAAATATTATAATAATCTTTATTATATTTTAATTTAGTTATTCTTTCTTTACATATATTTTTTGTATCATTATTATTCATATAATTAAAATCTATTAAATTATAATGTTCAAATATATATCTAAATTTTTCTAATTTTATTGTAACACCATTAATCACACATTCTTTATTATAATCTATTTTTTTTTCTTCATATATGAATTTTTTATATAATCCATATGAATTATATATTATATTTGATAAATCATTATATTTTTGTTCATATTTATTCAGATAAGAATAATTTATTTCTATTGTTCTTAATATTATTATTTTTAATATATTTTTAAATTCTATTTTATTTAATTTATATTTATATTTATCTATTTCTACATCTATTTTATTTATATAGTTTAATTCTTTATCTAAATTTGTATATAATTCATTTATTTCTTGTTTTATATTTTCTCTAATTGTTAAATCACTACCTAATAAAAATAATATATGATTTAAATTTATTGTATCATCTAATTTTTCTTTTATCTTATTTAATATTTTTCTAAATTGATCTATATTCATATCTTTATTAAATATTTTATATATATCTATATTATTATTATTAATTATACCTGTTGTTATATCATCATTCTGTATTTTATTATATTTATTAATATAATAAGAATCTTTATGATAAATTGAACCAAACTTAGTAATATTATCATCATAATTATATTCATTTAATAAATCTAAATTATATGAATAATCATAAATATATCTATTAATTTTATAATTTTTAAGTTTATTTGGATTATTATTATTATTATTATAAAATATATAATTTGTTTTTTCAATATTATCTAATTCAATTATTAGATTACTTTTATTCTGTTTTATTTCTGGCATTAAATATTTTATATCTAATAACATATTATTATTATTTTTAAAATTAATATTATAATTGGAATTGAAATTATAATTATTTGATAATAATTTAAATATGTCATTATTATGATCTATAATATAATTATCTAACTCATATTTATATAATTTATATTGTTCTTTTACTAATTGATAATCTTCATATTGTTTATTAGTTATTATTTTATTTATATATTTTGTCATATAATTATTTAAATTTATTTTATTATTTTCTGTTATTTCTATTTTTCTATTTATTTTTTTTAAAAAATTATTAAATTCATTAAATAAATTTTTAAACATATAATCACTTGTTTCATTATTTTTATAATGTATTTTTGTAATATTATCTGATAATATAAAATCAATTTCTTTGAATCTTGAATATTCATAATCAGTTATATTGGAGTTTTTAAATATACTAATTTTATCTATATATTTATAATAATAAAAAAATTTCTTATATAACTGTATACATTTATATACTATATTATCTATATTTTCTGTTGTTATAAATTCATCATAATTGTTATATATATACATACCAATTGTTATAAAAAAATTTTTAAATTCATCTACATTATCTATATTAATAATCTTATTAATATAACTATTAATATCATCATATTTTTCAATATATTTTATGTAATCTTCATATATATACATATAATTATATATTAATTGAATTATATATACTGTTTCATTTATTTTATTTATAAATACTTTGTGTTCTTTTTCAAATATTAATAAATAACGATTATACTGATATATATTATTTATGAAAGTTTTTAAATCATTATGTATTATATCAAATTTATCATATGAACAATTATATTTTTTATAAGTTATTATATCTTCAGTAAATATCATAAAATTATTATTTTTTTTTTCATCATTAATTACATTAAAATCTTTAAATATATTTTCATGATTATTGTTAAAACGTATTATTTTATTATTATTACTACTATTATTTATAAATACATTTATACCACTTTCTCTTAATGAAGGAAAAAATATATTAATAATGATATTAATAATGATATTAATTTTATTATTAATATCATTATTAATATTATAATTAATATCATTATTAATTTTTATAATAATTTTATTAATAAAATTTAATATATTTAAATAATAATTATAAAAATATTGTTCATCCTTATTATATAAATTATATAAAAATAATTGTTTTATATTATCATGATTAAAGTCATTTATAAAAATTTTCATAGAATCATATATATTATTATAATATGTATCTAATTTAGTTTTTATTTTCGTATGTTTATTTAAAATTTGTGTGAGTTTATTATTTTTATTATAAAAAAAATCATTATAAACACCTTTATTTTTTATGTCAGTATGATTATCAAAATTTAAAAAATAATTAAAAGATACATTATTTTTATTATCAAATATATTATAATTATATTCTTTTTTTAAATTATAATCAAGTAATAAATGTTTTTCATATATTATCTCATGATCATCAATTTTTAAATTTTTGTTTTTTTCTAATTTTATTTTTATATTAAAATCAATATTATTTGATAATATATAATGAATTAATAATATCTCATTATATATTTTATTCTCTACTAAATCAGTTGTTATTATTATATCATTATAATTATATTTATATATTTTATTTTCATAAATTATACTAATATTATTATTATCTTTTTTAAATTCAATATTTTTATTATTGATACTTATTTTTTCTCCTCTTAATAATTCTCTAAATATATAATTTAAATAATCATCTTTATTAATATTATTTAATGAATTATAAAAAAATAAATTATTATTCATTCTATAAATTATTATTATATATATTATTTATATTATTAATTTAAATAATAATAATTATAAATAATCAAATATATTTTTACATAAATCATTACATATCTTATTTTTAAATGTTTTCATTAAATAACTTATATTTAATTTATAATTTTCATTTAATTTTTCTAATTTATTATATTTATTATTAATCTTATTTTGATATTTATTTATAAATCTATATAATTTAATCCTATATATTTTATCATTATAATCTATATCATTATTATTCATATATTCTAATAATTTATCTATATTATTGATTTTAATATCATAATATATTATATTATATACTAATTTATTATTATCTTTTTTATGAATATTATTTATATAATTTCTCATATTAACATCAGATATATATTTAAATTCATTTATATTTTCTATATAATTATCTATCATTTCATTAAATTTATCTAAATTATCACCGAAGGTACCGTTAAAAAATGTTGTATTTACAACATTTTTTTGCGCTAGCGATTTATCTAAAGATAAATCGGTACCTACAGCATATAATTTCTTATTATAAACAATAAATTCATTTAATATATCACATCTTATTAATTTATCATATTTATTAAAATTATAATCTATATTATTAACAAAAACATAATTAATTAAATATAATAATAATTTATTAAAAATATTCATAGTTACAGAATTATTATTTAATTTTAACATATAATATTTGTTTATATATAGATCTAAATAATTATTTATATAAATGTTAATATCTAATACATTATCAAATAAAAAATCATATAAACTATCACTATATTCATCTATTACATGACAATAAATATTATTATTATTTTTCAAATAATTAATTATTTTTTGTTTATGATCATTAAAATAATATTTATTATGTATAATATAAAATATATTATTTTCACATCTTGTATCATTTAATATTATTTCTAATAATGTTGTATATTTTATTAAATCTTTATTTGTGTAGCTATATTCAATTAAAAAATTAATAATAGCTCTTAAATCATAATCATTAGTATATTTAATTAAATCATTTAATTTATTATAAAATATAGAAGAGACTATAAGATAGAATAATAAAAGATTATAACCTCAATATGTAAGTATTGATGTCAAATTTAATCTAGCCTTTAAATAGGTACAATTATACTTTTTAATCTAAAAATTGGAAAAATAAATATTTATATTTATTTTTTTGTCATTAAATTGTCCCAATTTTCAGTGAAAAAGGTGTAATATATATATATATACCAATACTAATAATAATATATATAAGAAATAAATATTCTCAATTTTTTAATAAAGAATTTATATTATTGACTAGTGATTGTTTTAAAAGATTATGTATGTTATCTAAATCAAAAAATGCTGAAAAAGTTAGAGATTATTATATTAGATTAGAAGAATTAGTTGATAAATATAAAGATACTTTATTAGAAGCTAAAGATAAAGATGCGCAATATATTAATAAAAATCTTTTAGATTTTTATTAATATATGAGCCTCGAGCCAGATTTATAAGAATTTTTATAAAAATTCTTATAAATCTTCTCGAGATTGAAATATTAAAACATGATCTTAAAAAAGAAAATAAACCTAGTGGTAATTATGTTTATATTTTTTCTGAAAAAGATGAATTAGGTGATATATATTATAGAGTTGGTTTAACTAAAAATCTTAAAAAAAGAATACCTGGTCATGAATCAGTAAATGAACATAAGAAAAAATATCTATTTAAAATAAAATCATCTAATATTTATCATTTAGAAAATTGTATTAAAAGTATGTTATATGATCATAGATATAAAACTAATAAAGATTATTATAGAGTTAGTGTTGATTTAATAAAAGAAGCAATTAAAATATGTGAGAAATGTAATGATTGTAACAAAAAAATAATGAATTTTCTAATCATCTAAATGATAATCATTTAAATAAAAAAATAAATGAATATAAATTTATAGAATAAATTAAATAAACTCAATAAATACACTTTTAGTGCACTAATCTCGTTCAATGATATTAATCATCTTATCAATTTTATCATTCAATAACAAACTCATCTAATTAATTATTCCATTGAATAATAACCAGTGTGTTAGATATCTTAATAATCATAATGAAATTATTTTATATGATATATTATTAGAAAATAAATCATTTTTAACTAATGTTATAAAAATATTAAGATCTAATAATTAAAAAAAATATTATATATTAATAAATTAAATAATGAAAGATCACAAATCATCAAAAAAATAAGTATATTTATATTAACTATTATACATTATATTGAATAATATATATATTTATTTATTTAATTAATCTAATAAAAATACTTTATCTTATGATAATGTGATAATATCTTATAGATTATTTTATTTATTATAATTAATGTAGTTTTTATCAAAAATAGATTATTAATGAATTAATAATGAATTAATTAAATCATAATATATAAGAGTAATATAGTATTTTTTATTATGATTATTAAATAATTTTTAATTTATTAATTTTAAAGCATCAATATTATTATAAATAGCTTTTATAAATATAACATATGATAATTTTTTTTAATTCATATATTATAATTCTAATCCATCTAATTCAACACATTATTTTGATATTTTTTAATCTTAATAAATAATTTTTTTAAAATCTGTTCTAATATATTAGTAAGCTTAAATATTTTATTATATAGCAATTTTAGCAATATCTAATGTTTAAGCTTCATCATATATTAACCTTAATAATAAACCATTTTTACTAACACAATATTTATATAATTCACAATATTGATAATCATCATAGAAATTATTTTCAATCAATACATACTGATAAAGAATATTATTTGTTTTATTATTAATATATTATATATTATTAGTATTATGTTATAATGCCTAAATACACATTTATTCATTTTAAAATTTTTAATCAATATATTTAAATAAATTTTTATTGAAAATAAATGCCTCTTAACACATTTATAAATTTTAATATTATTTATCAATTAATGTAAAGAATTCTTTATTAAATTAGAAAGCATCTTAACACATTTATAAATTTTAATATTATTTATCAATTATTTAAAAATAATTTTTATCGAAAATAAATGCCTCTTAACATATTTATTTATTTTAAAATTTTTTATTGATATATTTAAATGATAATTTATTTTATTAAAAAGCTAAATTACATAATTCTTATGTTTAATCATATTATTATATCAATTATAATAATAACCCATTTTTTTAAATACAATATATATGTTAATATTTTTTATCGTAATAAAATTTATTATTTTTTTAGACATATTAATAAAGTATTTCATTATAATATTCTGTAGAACAATAATCTAAATTATATTTATTAAATTAGAAAGCATCTTAACACATTTATAAATTTTAATATTATTTATCAATTAATGTAAAGAATTCTTTATTAAATTAGAAAGCATCTTAACACATTTATTCATTTTAATATTAGATATCAATATATTGAAAAAAACTTTTATTATAATTAAATGCTTCTTAACACATCTATTTATTTTAATATTTATTATTAATATATTAAAAATATTAATTTTAAAAATTAAAAGCATATCGACACATTTATTCATTTTAATATTTTTTATGAATATATTAAAATGATTATTTATTTTATTCAAAAGCAAACTAACATAATAATTTTTTATTTTTGTTATCTATAACATATTATATCAAACAAGCATCTTATATTAATAATTATTAACAAAATTCATAACTTTATATATCATCATGTTAATAATTATTAATATCTTATATATACGGTTAATTTTCATAATTATATAGTTTATTATAATAATTTTATTAATTATAACTATCATCATCATTATCATGATAATAACGTACATAACAACAAAAATCTTTATTTGTACATAATTTATCATTATAATCATAATCACTATCATAATCACTATCATAATCACTTTAAAAAAAACTATCATAATATCTAGGTTAATGTGTATTTAGATATATTATTTTACAATATGTATATTTAAAAGCTGTATAATCTTTATCTATAGCTCTTTATATTATATTTTTTGTTTTATTTTTAATAAATTATAATAGAGATGGATCTTTATCAATATAATCAAATATCTTTTGTTCATCAATTATAGAATCTAATTATTATAAATTATCAATAATTTATAGTTTTTCTAAATTATCCATTTAATTCAATAAATAAGAAATAATAAATAATAAGTTGTTAATAATGTAATATTAATGATACATTGTAATAATAATAATTTCAATTTTTTTAGAGTAAATCGTTTTAAAATTAGTTATACAATTATATATTTAGACTAGGATTAATATTTTTTGAAAAGAGAGTTTATTATAAAAATTATTAATTACAATATCAGTTTGAACTTATTTTTTTAGAAATAATAATTTTATTATTTTTAGGATAAATAAAAAGATATTGAGTTATATAATTAGATAAATTGTGAAATTCTATTTTATAATAAAATATTTTATAAAGAATTTTTTTCCATTGATAAAATTTATTACCAAAATTATTTAATTTTTTTATTTTTTTAAAGAATTTTTTTAGATAAGATTTTTTATTAGTATAAAAATCAATAATATTATTAAATATAATACTATTATTTTTTGTATTATTATAATCAAATAAACATAAATTATTACTTAAAATATAACAACATAATAAACCAAAAGTATATAATTGATTATTAATTTTATCTTCACAAAAATACATTTTATCATCAATATAAAAAAATTTAAAATCAGATTTTAATAATATTTCTCTTAATTTAATAACATGAAAACTAGTAAATAATTTAATATGACCAAATAATATTTGATTATGTAGTTGATATAATGAAATATATGGATATGTATTAGTTATATCTTTATCATTATCATAAAATATTTTAGTCAAACCAAAATCTATTAAACATAATTTAGGTATAATTATTTTATCATTTATTTTAATTTTTTTAACACCTATATTTTCAGGTTTAATATCACCATGATAATAACCTCTATCATATAAATTTTTTAATCCATCAATAATATCTATACATAAATTAATTTTAATATTATGATCATAATTTATTAATTTAAAATGTGTTAGATCATATTTTAATTTTTTAGTAATAACAACAATATATTTATCATTAATATCATTTATTAAAACATCAAAACAAAAATGATCAATTAATTTTAATAAATTATTAGATTTATTATTTTTTAATATAATTAATTCATCATATGAATCATCATCATATATTTTAATAATTTTTAAAACTAATAAATTAAATGTATTTTTAATTTTACAAGTGAAAACTAATGATTTTTTATTATAACCAATATGATCTACTATAATATATTTTGTTTTTTCATTAATATATTTTATAAAAAAATCTTTTTTATAATGTTTATACATATAATAATTTTTTTTGATAGAATCAAAATTATCATCTATTATATTTTCTATTTTAACTTTTTTATTAAAAAAATTACCCATATTATTATTTATATATAAAAATTTTATATTTTAAAATTATTATCATTTAACTCTAATTTATTAAATTGATTAGAGTAATTTTCTTATAATTTTTTAAATTTATATAAAGATTATATATAATAATAATATTATATAATTATGATTGATTAACTCTTAAATAATTATTTTACAAAAATATTATTCAATAATAATAATGAAAAATTATAAAAATTATTAGAATAATTAAAATAAATGGATAATATAATAGATAGTGTATTATATAATATGATATAATTATGTTGTTAATATAATAAATTATAAATATTATAAACTATATATAAAGAATATCCATAAATAGATATATTTAAAAATAATAATGAAAATTTCATATTAGCATGTATGTATAGTGATATAGAATTAGTATAATGGTTATATGAACTAAATCCAAAAATAGATTTATCATATAGAGATAATTTAATATTTTTATTAGCATGTGAAAATGAAAATATGAAAGTAGTATAATTTTTATATGATATATAAAATATAGATTTAACATATAATGATAATCATTTAATAAAAAGAGTCTATCAAACTAATTAATAAACTATTTTAAATTGGTTAATAGATATTTATAAATTAAAATATAATTTTAATGATAAATAAATTTAAGATATTTTATAAGATGATATTAAAATTTAATTATAAGATTTATTATAAGATGACAATATATTATAATCATAAGAAATATAATATATATAATAATAAAATAAATAAATAAATAAATAATAAAATTGATCTATGATATAATATATTATCTTTGTAGTAATTTTTATCTTATTTACTTTGTTATAAGATAAAAATTGATAAATCATTCATTTTATATATATAACAATAATAATAATAACTAAAAATGTTAGATAAACAATTATATAATAAATTATTATCTTATGGTAGATCTTTAATTAAAATATCTTGTCAATAAGATTAAAAAAATCCTAATTATGATAATATTACTGGTATAGATATTAACTACTTCTTATTTTTTATTAATTATAATTTTTGCTGATTAAATATTATTTTTAAATTTACTCAAACTCTTAAAATTTTAGACATTATTTATATGTACTTTAATAGTATGTAATTGGAATATTTTTAAGATATATGGTCTAATTATATATTTTTATATAAAAATAAAGATTATGATAAATCTAAATATAATAACATTATTTTGTAATTCAAAAATTATTATGTTAAAATTATAAAATAATATAGTATAATTATATATTATATGGCGACACAAAATAATGTTATAATAAAGAAAATCGATGATTGTAAACTTAGAGATTTATCTAATAATTTATCAGATTTATCTAATAATGTATTAGACTTATTAAATACATTAAATAATACTATAAAAGTTAATAATGATCAAACTAATTTAATAAATGATTTACAATATAAATTATTACATAAAGATGATATTGACTGTAGTTCTTATAATAATAATGATACCACCCCATTACAATCTAATAGAGATGTAGTTGATGATTATCAATCACATCATTATTATGATAAAAATGGTCCAACAAGTGAGAATTTACAAAATTTACAATTAGAATCAGTAACAGCATATCCAAGTAATTTAGCAGCAGCAATGAATTGTTGTTATTATGAAGATAATGTATCAGCTTATATGTTTGGTGTCTCAACACAATCAATATTTTATTCAGGAGCAACAGATGGAGAGAATTTTAATGGAATGACAAAAAGAGAATTATTTAATTTATTACAAGATATAGAAACAATAAAAAGTGATTTTAAAGATGCATCTAATAATACTGGTTTTGCAGCTTTTGTTGATGTATGGAATAGAGGTTTTGAAGATAAAAATGATAGATATACTACTGGATTAGGATCTAGATTAGGTTTTGCAAATGCTTCTATTGCTTTAAAATATGGTGGATCAGATGATTCATGGACATTAGGGAATTATTCAAGTGTATGGAGATATGATATAAAAAATAAAAATGTAATATCAAGACATATAGTTAATATGAATAAAGAATTAGATATATCAGGAGATTGGATATTTTCAGCATCAGGAAGAGGACCAGTTAATTCATTAGGAGATGGAAGATTTTGTGTTTCTGTACCTAATTTTTCATCAAGTGGATTATTAGTATTTGATAAAAATTTAAAACCAATAACTAATATAATATCATCATCATTTGATATATTTACTAGAGGAGTATTTATTGATCCATATAGATTTGATAAAAGAGGACAATTATCTTTTGGTATTTATCAAGATCAAGTTAATTCAGTATTTACTAAAACATGGTCTCCTAGTGAATTATCAGGTTTAACATTTAAATCATTAATTACTGGTAATACTATTAATATTTTTAATACTGATTCTGGTAATGCTACTTTATTATATCTTAATTCTTCTTCACAAGGACAATATGGTAGTTGTGATGCAACTAGTGGATTTTTAACTACAACAGTTATGACTCCATTAGCAGATTATAAATGGAATCAATCAAAAGGAAAAATCTTACAATATGCTTTATTCAAAGATTCTAATAATAAATGGCAATTAGAACCAGTAAATGTTTTTTATACTTGTCCAGATGATTATGTTGCAGGTGATAAATTACAAATTGATTCATTTGTAACTGATCCAGATACAGGAGTTACTCAACCATTAAAAATATATTATCCTATTATTGATAATAGAGATTCTGTTGTTAATGTTGGTAATTTTGGTAATTTAAGATCTAATAATGTTTGGAGAGAAGGTTATAAACAATTAGTTTTTAGTGATGGATCTAATAATACTCTACCAGTAACAGCTGGATTACAATCTTTATCTGTTAATATTTTTGATGTTTCAGGAGGAAGTCCTGGATTATATTTTAATTCACCTACATTTTATCAAGATGTTTATGCAACATTATATAAAAAATATACAGATGTTAATAATAATATATATTTTAAACAAGATGATTTAACAATAGTTCAAGTTATTATAACAGATCCAAAATGTGCTTTTTATCCAGCAACTAATCCAAAAAAATATATAGATTTATCAACTAATGTAACTTATTTATGTGATAATAATGGAATATATAAAGATAGTAATAATAATACAGATCCTCATAATAATAGAGTTGTTAGACAATTAATTAATAATAATGGTTTTGCAAAAAGATATATGTTTTCACCATATCAATTAGATCCTTCAGGTAATGGTTTAAATACTCCTACAGGATTTAGTGATGTTTCTTCTAATATTAATCCAATGCTACCACCATTTAATCCATCAGGTTTTTCATCAAATAGTAAAAATACAGGATCACAATATATTAATCCAGATTTTTATTTCTCAAATGGACATGTATTTGATTCTACTCAATATTATTATTCTAGACCTTATTCATTATTATGGAAAGATACAAGAATGTGGTTAAATACTTATGCTCTTGGTGCTGCTTCATTACCTAATACAAATTATGGACAAACTAAATTATTAGATGCTAATAATGTAAAAGAATTCTTTAGATTATGTCAAACAGCTCAATCACAAAATATATCAGAACAAGCTGTACAAGTAATTACATATGATGATTTATCAAATAATAATTATAGTTATACAGATTTATCAGGTAATACAGTAATAAATAATCAACAAATAGTATTTAGAGTAAGAGGAGATGTATTTAATGGACAACCATTATTAATGACAATTCATCCAAATTGTGCAGGTAATTTAACATTAACACAATTGATAGCAAATCAATTAAATATTTATGGAGCTGGTATATATGGTAAATTATCATTAATGCAAGATTCAAAAGGTAATCATCATATGTTAGGTGGAGCTGGTAATACTAATTATATGCCTTATTCTGATATGTTTTATCCTGCTGAATATACTGCTAATAGATTAAAAAATGAAATACAAAATGCTGTAAATAATCTATCTAATAATTTACCTATTTCTGTTTCTACTTTAAAAAGATTAGGTTTTGATAATGTTAATTGGAATAATCAACCTTCTAATAATGAATATTATAGAAATGTTAAATCTGCTATTAGAGATAATAATGGTAATGTTTTAATTGATTGTACTCTAAGAGGTATAAATGAATTTAAAGCTAAAATTGCTTATTATGCTTCTAAATGGTATGCTAATGAAAATAGAACTATTTTAGATTATAATGGTAATTCTTTAACTTATAAAACAGATGTTGCTTGTGCTTTTGAATTTGCTTTACCTATAACAGGTCCAAAAGGTGAAAAAATAATGTTATCAGGAAATGAATCTAATGAAGCTTTAGAATTAATGTATAAAGTCAAAAATTATAGAAGTTTATGTATTTCACCTAGATTAAAACGTTTAGTAACTGCTAAACCTTATGTTATTAATCCTAAAAATATGCAATTAGAACATATTATTAGAGGACCATTAGATATGACTGAATTATTCACTCAAACTGTTAGAGATTGGTTTAAATTAACTGGTGAATCTTTATTAATCGATTGTGGTTATAATAGAGATGAAGTTAATGGTGTTGTTACATGTGGTGATAAATATTTCTCTTCTGCTTCTAAATCAACAGTTAGAACTTTTAATAAATTAGATATAGAAGGAGCTCAAACTAAATGTAAAACTTATCCAGATATTAGTGGTAATCGTAAAAACTTTTCAGTTATTAGTGATGGTATTATGGGAACTAATGTTAATCCAAATGGATCAATTACATATGGATCTAGACAATTTTATGTTAATCAAGCTTTATCTTCATCAATTGCTGGATCAAATAGTTATGTTGGTAAAATTAATGGTAAAGATGTATTTGTATTTTGTTCAACAGCTTTAAATTCATATAGTGGTAATTTAGTTAATCCTGATATTATACCTATTCTTAATAATTGTAAATATAATAATTTTGAAAATTTAAGAAATTCATTTAAATCTGATGATGGACAAGTTATTATTATACCTCCTAGATTAACTGCTGGTTTATATAGAAATATTTCTAGAGCTATTGATAAACCACAAGGTCATAAAATTATGTGTGCTTATACTCAAAGTGATGATGGATTAAAAGTTCAACCTTTATGGATTACTGGTCTACCTATTTATAATTATCCTGAATTAACTAAAAATCTACCTAGTGCTAATGATCAAACAGGTAATTCTCATGGAGCTGTCACTTTAGTTAATGATTTAATATTTGAATGTGGTGGTAGAGATATTTATGTTATTAAAGCTTCTACTGGAGAAATTATTCAAACTATTTCTGGTAGTGATTTAGATTTTGATGAAAAAAATGATAGAATTAATGGTTATACTGGTGTTGATTCTGCTAAAAAAGCTAATGTTATTTCTATTGGTGCT
>Ga0214923_10002952_pt1 | contig 21845 bp, 14 predicted proteins | sample LL1510_MetaG_FD_177993 | JGI IMG/M metagenome (GOLD analysis project Ga0214923, IMG submission 177993) | Freshwater microbial communities from Lake Lanier, Atlanta, Georgia, United States - LL-1510 | ecosystem: Environmental > Aquatic > Freshwater > Lake | place: USA: Georgia | collected...
CATAATCCTAATCCATTATGAGATTCATGTGATAAATCTCTAATATGTCCAACTGATGCCATGACAATATAATTATCATCAAGAAAAGATGAAATTTTTTTAATTTTACCAGGAGATTCAACAATAATTAAACAAGACATAATGTAATATATATATGATTAATATACTTTAATATTCATATATATCTTAATAAATGATTTTTCAATATTTTTATTAAAAAAATTATATAACGAGCTATATGAGCTAAACTTGTTTAGCGATATGAGTTATAACTATGATTTTAATCAAATAAAATAAATAAGAATAAAATCATATAATAAATAAAAGAATGTATTCATATGATAAATAAGAATAATATAATATAATAAATAAATAAATAAATTTATATAATAAATAAATAAATTTATATAATAAATAAAAGAATGAAATTATATGATAACTCGCATCGCTAAACAAGTTTAGCTCACATAGCTCATTATTAAATGAAATCATATAATAAATGAAAGAATAAATTTATATAATAAATAAAAGAATGAAATTATATGATAACTTGCATCACTAAACAAGTTTAGCTCACATAGCTCATTATTAAATGAAATCATATAATAAAATATCATTATTTTACAACTTGACCATTAACGACAGTTCTATAAATGATAGATTTACCAGAATTAGGAGTATAACGTTCAATTTCCATAATATCACCAATTTTAGCATTATAATATCTTGCAATAGGATCGGTAACATAAATACGTGCTAAATTTTTAGATTTAACATCATATTCTTGTAATAATTTATCTTTTTCATCATCAGTTAATAATTTATGTTTAGGAACTAAATGATGTTCAATAATATTAACTAATAATTCATCAATAGTAAAGATTTCTAAATTAGAAATTTTATTTAAGAGATCAACATTTTTTAAATTAATACTTTGAACAATTAAGAATTTATAATCATTTTTATAAATATCAATAAATTGTTCAATATCTTCAATTTTTTTACCAGTAATAGTTCTATTAATAATCTTAATAACAAAATTAATATTATCAAGTGAAAATTTAATAATATTATTATTAATATCATGATTTTTAATAGCGAGATCAAAAATATCATCAAAATTAACAGAAGAATATAATTGTTTTCTTTCAAAAATCATTTTAATAATATTTTGTATAACTTTAATAATTTTTTCATTATAAGTTAATTCAATTGATATAATTTTATTTTTATTCATAATGTTATAATAGTATTATAATAATATAATTATCTTTAAATTTATATTTAAATATAAATATAACAAATATTTAAATCTTGCAATTTTTTTTATAATATTATAATATATATATAATATTATAAAATGACTAGTGAATATCAAAAATATATGATACAATTATCTAGAGGTTTAATCTTATTATTAATATATGAAGTAATTGGTTTATTAGTTAATTACTTATATAGATCATATAAAATTAATAAAGTTACTAAATTAGCACAAGATAATAATAAAAAATTATTAATATTAGATGATTTAGATGATTTACAACAATTAGTTAATTTAAATGATAATTCTCATGTAATATTATTTGATAATATATTAGAATATACTGATTTAGATTTGGATGAAAAAATAAGAAATGAAGTAGATAGAGTTACATATGGTGATATAAGACATATATATAAACCATTTTATTTATTATCATCATATTTAAAAACAAAAAGAGTATTTATAACAGCAGAGAGAACAAAAGAAAGATATATAGAATTATCATCAATATATTCAAGATTAATGATATTATTGATATTTGTATTAATATTTGTATTAATCGCTAATTATACACCTATTAAAACATATATTAATGATTTTATTAAATATATATCATCTAATTCTAATTCTACATTATTAGATAGTGAGACATCTAAAGATATTAAAAAATTATCACAAAAAATACCAACAATTATGAATAGAATAAGAAATAGAAAATTATCACCAAAAATGAGTAATTTAACAACAGAAAATTCAAGTATAAATAATACAGAAAATAGAGTTTTAAGTGAAGTAAGAAATAATTTAAATAAAGTTAAAAATAATATATTATCAGAAACAAATAATACAACAGAAAATATGATGAGAAATATAAATAATATAAGAAATAAATATAATAATAATAATATAAGAAATAAATTAAATAATAATATAAATGAAATATCAAATAAATTAAATAATAATATAAATGAAATGTCAAATAAATTAAATAATAATATAAATATGATGTCTAATAATATTAGAAATAATTTAATGAAATAATAAAATTATGATTCATTTCTAAATCTATTTCTAATAATTTTTCTATTTTGTTCAACATATTTGAATAAATAATCATCATAAATATAATTAAAATTTGGAATATTTGATATTTTTTTTATTTGATAAAGATAATTTAATGGTTTATAATTATAAATTGGTTTAGTAAGAGGATAATCTAATTTAATATTATTTTTTTTCAAATATTGATTAATATTATAATGAATATCTTTAATATAATATGGATATTTTGTATGTAATAATTCATATAATTCTTTTAATCTTTTATATTTATATTTTGATTGTAATTTATATATTGGATCTGTAATTATATTATTAATAATCTTAAATGGATCTAAATTAAATATATTATCAATTTGATATGATTTAACAATATTTATGATATTTTTATTATTAAATCGTTTCTTTTTATTATATAAATAATCTATAAAATCTATTGAATAATAAGTATTATCACCTGAATATAAATTTAACCAATTTGAATCTGGTGTTGACATATTTCCTACTTCTAAATATTCATTTAATAATTTATTATCCTCATCCATTTGTTTTAATTGATTAATAATAATATCAAAATATGATATATATTTTGAATGTATTATTATATCTTCTATTTTAAAATGATAACTTAAATGTGATATAAAATCTAATAATATATAATCTGGTATACTACATTCAACTCCAGTAAATCTATGTAAATAATTTATACTCATCATATTTCTAATTTCTATAATTAATTCAATTTCAGCATTTATTGGATTTATTAAACTAAAATATATTTCATTACCTTTCATTGAATATATTCCATCTTTTTTCTGTAAATAAAAAAATTTATGATATACTGAATTTTCTAAAACTAAATTAGCTTCTAATATATATTCTTTATTACCTATTTTTGTTCTAAATAATCTTTTATGATTCAATTTTTTAGTTAATTTAAGAAATTCCATAATTCTATCACTATATCTAATCTCAAATAATATAGATTTATCTAGATTATAAAAATCAAAATATGGTATTATATCATTATCTTTATTATTATAATTAGATAAATAAGTGATAATATCTAATGGTTCTAAATATTCAAATTCATATATTTTTATTATATTTTTATCTATTGTATTATCATCTGTTATTATATTTAATAATTTTAATTTTCCTGGTGATAATAATATCTCTAATTCTTCATTAAATAATGAATACGATTCTAAACATAATCCTATTCCTTCTTTATTTATTGGTATTTTGATCTTTAATAAAATAAAACCAAATAAATTTTTATTTATAGCATAAAATGGATCTCTTGTTGTACTTATATAACTATATTCATTATATATATCTCCTTTTTTTAATTTTGATAAATAATTATCATTATCTATATATCTAAATATATTTATTGATTTATTAAAACTTGGTGATTTATTCATTATTTTATAAAAATTTATTATATGTGTCTCTAATATATCATCTTTTATACTATCTTTATCTCTTAAATAATTATTAAATAAAAATGATCCTAATAATGAATAATATTGTACATATGATTTCGCTTTATTCGTATTTAAATATATTTGATGATATAATAATGTCTGAGCATCTATTTCATATTTTTTTATTTCCTCACATATATTATCTTTATTTTCTATATTATATATTTTTGATAATTTAGATAATTCTAATTTTGTATAAAATGGATTAATCTTCTGATATGGTAAATAATATGATTTTAAACATGTTGTTAATTCATTATATAATGGATTCGTTTCATATAATATCTTATTATATGTATTCTTTAAAATATCTAAATCATAATTTTTTAAGAAATTTATATTTTTTTCTAATTTATTTAAATATTCTATTAAAAATATATTTTTATCTTTTATTGACTTTATTTCTTCATATATTTTATTTAAATATTTTATTATTTTTTCATCCGGTAATCTATAATTATCATTTATTACACGATAATATACATTATCTCTATTTATTAAATATATATTTTTAGTTTGAGCATCATATAATGGTATATATGAATCATTTATTGATATTAATTTAATTAAATCATTTATATATTGTTTTATATCTTTAATAGATTTAATTTTATTAGATTTTATATAATCTTTTAATGATTTTTCATTTGGTATTATTGCTAATTTATAATATAAATCTAATAATATATTATCACCTTTAAACTCTTTTATTATATTATCATTTGTATAATATAGATATATTTTTACCAAAGATGTTTGTAACATAATTAATTTTATAATAATAATAATAATATTAGTATATAAAATTATTTTTTCTACTCATATATATATTTATTATTTAATCATAAATTCTTATTTTTTTATTTCTTTAATAATCTTTACATTTATTATATATCAAAATTTTAATAATATTATCATCATTATTAAAATTTCTTATTTAATCAATTGATATAACTATAATATATAAACATTATTTCTATATTCTTATAAAAAAATTATTTAATTATAATAATCAAATATATATATATCATATTCAATCTTTCTATATTTATGATATTCTATTTCTAATATATCTTATCTAATTCTTTGATAAATTCATTAATAATTTTATTTTATTATATTTATCAAATGTATACAATTTTAAATTATCTGTATTATACTCTATCATATTTATATCTTCTTCTGTATAATATCTCATTTATTATTCCATTATTTTATTTATAAATTTATTTATTACATCTATATCATCTATTATTTCTCTCTAAATCTCATCATTTTAATTTTTTTATTCTCTTTTTGAGATTTTTAATTAATTTAATTTATGTTTAATATCATCTAATAATCTTATTTTTGTACTTAATTAAAGTTCTTCGTATTTTTATTTATCAATATATTAATTTATCTAATACATCACTTATTATAATTAATTTATTGTCATATCTTATTTTAATTATTTTATATCAAATTTTTATGCATCTTCATATTTTATATCTATTTATTAATTCATTAATTACTCTATTGGTATCTATTTATTTTAATCATTATTATATGTTGGTGTTATCGATCTATCTCTATTTTAATTATAATTATTATAATTCAATCTATTTTAATTATAATTTGGTGTATTTGATCTATCTCTATCTTAATTATCTCTATTTTAATTATAATTTGATCTATTTTAATTATAATTTGATCTATTTTAATTATAATTTGATCTATTTTAATTATAATTTGGTGTATTTGATCTATCTCTATTTTAATTATAATTATCTCTATTTTAATTATAATTTGGTGTATTTGATCTATCTCTATTTTAATTATAATTTGGTGTATTTGATCTTTCTCTATTTTAATTATAATTTGGTGTATTTGATCTATCTCTATTTTAATTATAATTTGGTGTATTTGATCTATCTCTATTTTATTTATTTTAATCTTATTTATCTTAATCTTATTTATCTTAATTTTATTTATCTTAATCTTATTTATCTTAATTTTATTTATCTTAATCTTATTTATCTTGATTATTATTCCTAACTTTTTTAATACTTTTTTTCACTTAAGATGTTTATGATATAGATTTTTATTATTTATCATCAAATTATTATATGATAAAATTATTATTATCTTATTTATTAGATTCTTAATCTTTAGAAACTATTGTATTGAGATTAAATTCTTGATTAAATTTATCCATTTTAATATAATATAATAATTACAGTGTAATATAATTATTATATTAATTGTTTAGTCTTTAAATAGTTTATTTTTCAATTTTTTTGAAAGGGAGTTTATTGCTTTAGCAATAAACTTACTTTTAAAAAAATAGGCGCTAGAAAGAATTATGATATAAAATAATTGTTATTGCTATAAGATGATTTATTATTCGCTAAATTTATTATTTGTTTAATATGTGTAGATATTATATCATCATGATATAAAATTTTTTTTGATTTTAAATTTTCAAAATATTCAATTGATAAATTAAATGGTGAATTATTAATAATATTATCAACATAATTAATAAATTTGTTACATATATCTACATCATTATAATTTAATATTTTGTTTTTTATGAGTTGTTTGCAAACATGATATTTGAATAATAATGATATACTAATACTTGGACATGTTTTTAATGTATCATAATCATTATAATTATAATTAAATGTATCGTCTTCAATTTTATATTTTCTTAATTCTTTTGGTAATGAAGATATATTTAAATTAATTATATTATTTATTTTACTATAATTATCAATATTATTATCATTATATTGAATAAGATTATAACCAATTAATTCAATATTATAGTCATTTGCATATTTTTTTAATAAATTAATATATACTTCATTAATTGATAAATTACCTAAGTTATAATATGTATTTTTTTTAATATTTTGTTGATTTTTTAAATATTCTTTTATATTACTTAACGCTGAATGTTTTTGTGATGTAGAAACTGGTTGATTATTTTCACTCATTTTTATTATATATATAATAATATAATAATATAATAAAAAATAATTGAATAAACTAAATAATTTTATAATATAACTATAAAATAAATAATAATATAACTAATATTTATGAAATAATAATAAATATTAGTTATAAATACATCATTATAATAAAGTGATAGTAACATAACCATGAGAAGTATTATAACCGATAACAGATGGAGTAGTTGTATTAGCTGAATAAGAAGCACCACCAAAACCTATTGAACCAAAACAAGAACCACCAGAATAACCACCACCACCGCCACCACCACCATTATTTCCATGAGTACCACCACCTCCTCCAAATCCACCATATGCAGGTGGTGTATATTCAACAGCATAACCACCAATACCACCATTTAAGAATGATCTACCACGTGAATTAGCAAGAGTTCCATCTTGACCATCAGTTAATAAACCACCACCACCAGCACCCCAATCTGATGTTGAAGCAGCACCACCATTACCATTATTACCATATGTATTATTATAATTTAGTGTATATCTTGTAGAGACAGCATCTGTATTTGTATTTATTGATGCTAAAATAGTATGATAACCACCACCACCACCAGCAATAATAATAGGATAATTAGAATTATCAACAACAAAAGAACCACCACCACCACCACAAGCATATGCACTATTATTAAAAGCTCTTTGACTCATTTGACCTATTAATATTATTATAATTTGATTTTGAGTTAAATTAAATGTATCTTCAATTATAATTCCTCTTGATCCAAAGTTATTAGAATCAGCAGCACCTGCACCTGCAACTCTAATCCTATAATTACCAGTTCTAGGAACAGTCCATTTTTGATAACCTTGAGTTGTCATATTCAAATAAGAAATATTTTGAGTCCAAGAAGTAGAAGAATAAGCAGATTGTATTTGAGATAATATGGGACCATATCTTCCAGTATTATTAGCATTAGTGAATGTAAAAGTAGTAAATGAATATAATGAGTTAGTATTAATAATACTATCATTAGTTAAATTAACATTAATATTATAAATAGAAGTTTTTAATAAAGTGATATTATTATTGATAGAAGTATTCCAAATACCATTATCATTATGTTTATAATCCATTAAATATATATTATTTAATGAATTATCTATTACTGATATTATATCTAATGAACATTTAGTTTGATAATTACTTAATAATTGTGAATAAGTTGTTTTAGATGTTTTAAAATAAGGTTTATTAGATCCATAATTAAAATATGTTTTACCATTAATTGATTTACAATAAGATATAGCACCATCAATACTAAATAAAATATTACCATTTAAAGAAGTATTATTAGTAGAATCATAAATAATAGAAAAATCATATGAATAAAATGGATAATATCTATAAAATAATATATCAAATGTAGTTAAATCAAATCCAATATAATAACCATAACTCATTATATTTTTATTTAATATAAATATACTATTTATACTATCTGTTATTATTATTATATATGATGATAATTTATTATTAGATGATAAATATGTTATTATATCAAATGGTAATGGTTTAATATCATAATTTATACTATTATTTGCTATATAATAATAATTCTTTGATAAAAATATATTAAATCCAGTACCAATTAATGGTATAATTATAAATTGTTCTGGATCATATTTTGTTTGATAACCTGTTTTTAATGATAATGATAATAAATTAGATGATGAAATAATATCATTATTAATATTAATAGAAATATAATTAGAAGTTTGTGTATAATCAGTAATTTGAGATAAACCTATAATAGTATTATTATCATAATTAAGAAAAATAGTATCATTTGGTCCTAAATTATTATTAACATTAAAATTAGAAGGAGTGTTATCAATCCAAAAATTAATACTAAAAATACTTTGTGAAATAGTATTATCAATATAAGATTTTAAACAAGAAGCTTTAATTTTAATAACACCATTAATTGTTTTTAAATTATATATTAAAAAAAATTTATCAGGAACATTATAAAAAATATCAATTGGTATATCATTTATATGATTCACATTTGATCCTACATATTTATATATATTTCCTGATATATTTATTAAATTAGATGTATCACTAGTAATATTTAAAGATCTAAATGATCCATCATCAAATAAAATTTTATTACCTAAACCATCAAAATATAATTTATTTAAATTAATAGAATTAGTAGTTAAATAAGAATCAATATTATCTAAAATATTATAAAAACTTTTAAGATTCATTAAATCAGTATTATTAATAGGATCATTAACATTAATAATTTTATAATTTTGAACATTTAAAGTATTATTAATAGATAAATTATTCATAATATTAGTAAATAAAATAGGTTTAAATGTACCATCATCAAATAATACTTTATCACCATTACCTATTATATTTAATTTATTCACATTTAATGTATTATCATTAATAAAATTATTAGTTATTTTTCCAAATGTACCATCTCCTAATAATATATTAGATGAATTAGAAGTATAATTATTTATTTTATTAAAATCAATAGATTGATTATATGTATTTAATATATTTTGATATTTGATATCTAAATCATTATTATAAGAATCAGAAATAGATTTAATAACAATAGAATTATCATTATTAAAATTATCATCTAAAAAATATGTATTATTAGATTGTGGTGCTTTAAATAAGAAACCATCATTAGAAGAATTTGTTTTAATAAAACCTTTATCATTAGTATTATTATCTCTAATATTAAAACCATAACCATCATTATTATTAAAAGAATCATAACCAATATTAATTAAAGGTTTAGTGAAATTGATATTATTCATATTAATAGTATTAACAGTACCATTAAATTTAATTATAGAATTATCATTACCTATATTAATAATAGAATTATTATTAGTTGATCCTATATTAATAATTGAACTATTATTACCAATATTTAATATACCATTATCTGTATCTATTCCATATGTCGATCCAAATATTATATTATCTATATTAGTATTTGTTTTTGTTTTATCTATTAATAAACTATTTATTGTATTTATACTATCTAATGTATTTGTTTTAAATGTATTATGATTTGATATTATTGTATTTAATTGATTATTATACGATGTTATATCATTATTAATATTTGTTATATATATATTATTATTAGTATCAAGAGTATTATTAAAATTATTAATAGTATTATCTATATCATCTAAATCATTATTACTATTATTATAAAAAGTATCTAATATAGATTCTTTTTGATTAATTGTTGTTATAACATTTGTATTTATTTCATCAAATGTATTATTTTTTGATATATTATAATTATCTATATTTTGATTTAAATTATTTAATTCTAATATATATGACGTTTTAAATGCTAAATATTCAAAATCATATACAAAATTTTCTTTATTCCAACATGTATTCTCTATTTTATTATATATATCTAAATAATAAGGTTCTAAATCATCTTTAATATTATCAAATAATATATTTTTATTATGATAATAAGTAGTTTTATTAAAAAAAATATTGTCAATAGTAGATTTATATTGATCATATAGATTAGTAATATTATTAGAATTATATTGATATTCATTAGATAAATTAGTAATAAAAGTAGTTAAAGAATTATTTAAAGATGACCAATCATTATATCGTAATGTATTAAAATTAGTTATTTCCAAATTTTTATTTATTTTATTAACATCTATTAAAGTTAATAAAGTTAAATTATTATCATTTAATTCATTATTATATGATATAATTAAATTATTAATATTATTATATGTTGTTATTGAATTATTATTAAAATTATTTATATTTGTATTTAAATTATTATAATCATATAATAAAGCATTTGATAAAAATGTATAATTAAGATTATATTGATCATTAAAATTATTAATATTATTAGTAATATTTGTAAATGTTAAATTCATAAAATCAGTATTTAAAACAATATTTTGTCTAATTTGATTATTTCTATTAAATATATTAGATCTAAAATCATGTAAATTATTAATCATATCAGTTTTAAAATTAATAATTCTATCTAAAAAATATTTATTAGTAATAATATCATAAGAATCAATAGGTTGAGTAATTAATCTAAATGATGTATTATTTGGTAATTTAAATATAAAATTATCTAAATTAGATCCAATAACAATTTGTCCAAATGTATTATCATTATAATTAATACGTAAACCAACACCTAATGTATTATTATCTAATATATTATTTTTATTAAGAATGATATTATTATTAAAATAAATATCATCTGTAGATATATTATTATTATTAGAATGAATAAAAATTTCATCATTATCATTACCAATATTAATAATAGTTTGATTATTTAAATTATTATCATTATGTATATTAATAGAATAATTTGAATTAGGATCAGAGAAATTAAAATCACCAATAGATATATGATTAGTATTAGAATTACCAATATTAAAAAAAGAATTATTAGATTTAATACCTTTATTATTATCAAAAGTTAAAAAACCTCTCATATAATCATTAGATTTTCTTAATTTAGTTAAAATATTAGTATTAATATTATTATAATCATTAATAACAGTAGTATTCAATAAATCAATATTATCTTCTAATTGTATAAATTGTGAAAATATATTTTGATAATCAATATTAATAATATTAATAAATTCATCACATTTACCAGAAATATCATTTAATTTATCAAATATTTCTTGTTTTTTATCTAATAATCCTACTATTTTAAATTGAGATATTTGATTTACTTGTGGATCATTTATAAGACTATTTTCAAATGGTACATTATATTTAATATCTTCTATTAAATTATTCATCTTAATAATAATATATTATATATTATTATTAAATCTAATAATAAAATTTATTTAACATAAATTTTTATTTAATCATTGTTGAGCACATTGTACACCTTGAATATCTGGATGTATTTCTTCTTGTTCATCAGATGTATTATCATTAGCAGATTCTAATAAAAAAGAATCATTAATATTAGGATTAAAAACATAATTAAAAGCTTCACAAATAGCTTTTTTAGATTTAATATCTAATGAATTAGGATATTGTATTTCAAAACTAATATATAAATCATGATAATCTAATTGATTAGTTAAATTATCAATATATGGAATACCTGCTTTTTTAATTTTATAAAATTTATTTGGTTGAATTATTTCCTCATAATAAATTTTTATTTTTTTTTCATTTGGTAATTTTATATTCATTTCTAATCCACATAATGATTGTACTAATGATATTTTTTGTATACTATATAAATCTAATGTATTACCTTTAATATTATAATGTTTAGGTTTAATAATCTGTAATTCAATAATCAAATTACCATTAATTTCATTACCATTCATCATTGTTATATTATTACCTAAATTTGGTATTACAAATCTTTGTCTTGGATCAAAACCTTTTTGTAAATCTAATTTATATGATGATTTTTCTTGTTTTTTATTATTAGTTTTTAAATTAATTACTAATCTATCATATATAATATCTAATTTTTTACCATTATAAATATCTACTAATTCAATTGGTATTTGTTTAATTATATCTGGTTGAACATTAATAAAATTACGATTCATTTGTGACATTCCTGGAATACCTCCAAAACCTGGAAAACCACTCATACCACCAAACATATTTGCAAAAATATCATCCATATTTGGATTCTGTTTATTTTCTTCTTTATATTGTTTTCTTGTTTTTCCATATTTATCATAAAATCTTCTTTCTTCATCATTTGATAATATTTCATAAGCACTTGTTATTTTTTTAAATTGTTCTTCTGCTTCAGTTTTATTATCTAAATTTCTATCAGGATGCCATTTTAAAGCCATTTTTTTATAAGCTTTATTAATTTCTTCTTTAGTAGCATTTTGTTGAAGATTAAATAAATTATATAATTCTAAATTACTCATTATAAATAAAAATATATGTTTAAATATACTTTATATTAAATAATTTTATAATATATTTATATTAAAATGAGTGAATTTTTTAATGAAGTTTCATATGATGTTCCATTTGGTAATGAATTATTACATGATATACATGTTAATACTATTTCTCAATATAAAATTATTGATTTAATTAATGATTTAACTTTGATACGTAATGAAATTAATAGTATTCAAATTAATACTATTGATTTAATATATATTCTTATTAATGATTTTAAATCTTTTGTTGATATTAAAAAATTAGAATTAGATGATAAAAATAATAATATAAATTCTTATGAATCCACTAAATATCTATTTTATGATGATGATTTAAATAATTGTGTTTTAAAAGATAATGATAATTATAATAATGAATTCTTATTTGATAATAATACAGGTATTAATTCTGTTAATACTTTAAATATTGGTTGTTATTATACCGTAGGCACCTTTGGTAATAACTCTTTTACTACTAATCAAACTATTAATATTGGTTGTTCTGATAATATTGATATTATTGATATTGGTAAAACTTCTATTATTGATAAACCTCCTATTAATATTAATATTGGTTCCTCTAATGATATCATTAATATTAAAGGTCAAATTAATTATATTACTCTTAATAATCTTCAAATTAATAATAATAATATAATTTTAAAACATACAGATACTAATGAAGATTATGGTTTATTAATTTGTGATAATAATGATAATAAAAAAAGTTATATATTATATATCAATAATCAATATTTTGAATTTAAATCACCAGCTATAAATACTTTATGGAAATTTAAATCTCATTATGATATTAATGATGATCATGATATTATTATTAAATCCTATTATGATAATCATTTTTATGATATGAATGAACAAATTAATATTAAATTAGATGAAGTTAAAATAGATATTGATAATAATGATAATAATGTAATAACAGATATTAATACATTATATGATAATTATAATCAAAATATTGATAATTCAATAAATTTATTGAATGATAAAATAACTGATTTTACAAATAAATATACAACATTAGATAATAATATAATATCAAATTATAATAATTTAAATCAAAATTTAATATCAATACATAATACTAATATATCTAATATTACTGATTTAACTACTAAAATAACTAATTATAATACTTCTTTTAATAATAAAATTGATAATATTGATCTAGTTTTAATTAATAATGTCAATTTAATTAATGATAAATTAACTTTAATAGATGAAGATATAACTAATAATAATACTAATTTTACAAATATTATAAATGATCAAAATGAATTTATAATAACAACATTCATACCATTATTAAATGAGTTAACAACAAAAATTAATACTTTATTAGAAAGATCAAATAATATGATAACATTAGAAAATTCTAATTATTTATTATTAACTACTAAAATAACTAATTATATAACTGATATATCTGGTGAATTTGCTAATATTAATGAACAAATTGATTTATTATATAATACTGATTTTAATAATTTAACTGATATCTATAATGATATTAATACTAGAATTACTACTATTAATAATAAAATTACTTCTATTTTAAATAATACTACTATTTTAACTTCTCAAACTAATCATAAAATGGATGATTTACTAGATAAATTAAGTTTATATGATGATAATATACATAATAGAATAGAAAATATAAGTAAAGTTAATATGACAAATTTAGAGAATAAATTAGTTAGTATTAATAATATTATTAATATATTGTTAATTAATTTAAATAATATATATAATGATTTAATTACTAGAGATATTAATTATAATAATGATATTACTAATATTAACACATTAATTACTACTATTGATGATATTATTATATATAAAGATGTTGATAATGTTATTAATGGTAATTTTATATTTAAAAATGGATCAGGTATAGATACAAATAATGGTATATTAAATATAGGTAAAAATTCATTAGTAATAAATATTGGTAATAATAATACTAATAATACTATTAATATCGGTGGTATAACTGATAATATTAATATTAATGGTTCTATTATTACATTTAATAATACTCAATCTAATATTACTAATAAACAATTAATTATTGGACCTATTACTGATATTAATAATTTACAAGATGGATGTGGTTTTATATTATCTAATAATGGTTATATTAAATATAAAAATTCATCTTATATATTTAAAGCACCAAATTCAAATAATGAATATTATTTGAGATTAAATATAAATTATGATAGAGATATATTATATAAATCATATGTAGATAATATATATATAAATTATCAAAATACATATAATAATTTATTAACATTAATACAAGCTAATATACCTTTTAGTAAATTAACTAATTTTCCTAATTTAGATAATAAAAAAATTTTATATGGTGATGGTCAATTTAGATATATTAATAATGATATCATTAATAATAATTCTTTATCATTAAATAAATTATTTTTTCCTAATGATTCTAATTTATTTCTTCATGATGATGGTCAATTTAAACAAATTCAACCTTTTGCTAAAATTAATGATTTAATTGTTAATAATGATATTAATTTATCTAATCAAAGAATTAGTAATCTTAATGATGGTATTAATTTAACTGATGCTATTAATAAACAACAAGTTATTAATTCTATTAATAATCTCAATTCTAATATCTATATTAATTCTATTAATATTAATAAATTTATTTTCTCTTCTACTAATGATAAATATTTATGTGATGATGGACAATTTAGGTCATTAACTGAAATTAATAATTTAGTTATTCCTTCTATTATATCTGATTTATATAATTTTTTTAAATTTACATTTTCATCTTGTAATAAAATTGGTAGATTTGGACCTACATTAGATGAATGTTTAGATTTTTATGATATTGATAATAATAATTGGTTATTAAATTCAAATTATTATAATAATTTAAATGGAATACAATATTGGACATGTCCTAGAACTGGTATTTATGATTTTAATATTTGTGGACCTAATGGTTCTAATGTTTATCCTAATTTTATTGGTGGTAAAAGTAGATATATACAAGGTAAAATGTATATTAATAGAGGAGCTAAATTAAAGATTTTAATTGGACAAAAAGGTAATAATAGTTATTATAATTATACTATTAATGGTACTAATTATACAGCTAGTTGTTCTGGTGGTTCTGGTGCTACTTTTGTTGTTGATATGAATAATAATTTATTATTTTGTTCCAGTGGAGGTGGTTCTGCTATACAACAATATATTAATAATAATATTGTTTTCTCTTCTAATGGTATTAATACATTTAAATCTATATATGGTTCTGATAATAATGGTAATATTAAAACTAGTTTAACTTCTATATATACTAATGATTATATACCTACTTCTGCTACTTTTAATTCTAATGGATCTTTTAATGATAATACTAATATATTAATTGGTAAATCTTTTTTAAATGGTGGATATGGTGGTCAAGGTATTACTGATTCTATTACTTCTATTAATGGTTCTGTTGATGGTGGATTTGGTGGTGGTTCTGCTAATAAATTTTTATCTAATCAATTATTTTATTCTATTTCTTCTGCTGGTTATTCATCTGGTGATGTTAATATTATTAATATCCCATCTATTGGTAGTAATTATTTTAATGATATATATATATATGGAGGATATGGTGAATTAAATCTAAGTAAAGATGATAATGGATTTGTTAATATTATTTTAACTAATGATAATGATTTTCATAATTATAATCAAATTTTATAGATTATAACAATATATTTATATAAAAAATGATTAAGTATAAACTGTTTAATACGTTTAAATTTTTAAAATAAAATTATAAAAATAAAAATTGGAATTAAAAAAATAATTATTTAGTTATAATTTTATTTTTTCTAATTTATTAATATATATTAATAAAAAAAATGTCCGGTAATCCTGAAGAAAAAATTGTAACTGCAGAATTAGAAGGTGGTAAAAGAAGAAAATCTAAAAAATCTTCCAGAAAAGTATCTAAAGTTGAATTAGAAGGTGGTAAAAAAAGAAAATCTAAAAAATCTTCCAAAAAAGTATCTAGAACTGGTTCTAAAAAAGAAGTAATGGAAGGTGGTAAAAAAAGAAAATCTAAAAAATCTTCTAGAAAAGTATCTAAAGCTGAATTAGAAGGTGGCAAAAGAAGAAAATCTAAAAAATCTTCCAGAAAAGTATCTAAAGCTGAATTAGAAGGTGGTAAAAGAAGAAAATCTAAAAAATCTTCCAGAAAAGTATCTAAAGCTGAATTAGAAGGTGGTAAAAGAAGAAAATCAAAAAAAGCATCCAGAAAAGTATCTAAAAGAGCTTCTAAACCAGAAGAATTAGAAGGTGGTAAAAGAAGAAAATCTAAAAAATCTTCCAGAAAAGTATCTAAAGCTGAATTAGAAGGTGGTAAAAGAAGAAAATCTAAAAAAACATCTAAAAAAGTTTCTAGATCTGGTTCTAAAAGTGAAGTAGCATCAATAGAAGGTGGTAAAAGAAGAAAATCTAAAAAAACATCTAAAAAAGTTTCTAGATCTGGTTCTAAAAGTAAAGTAGCATCAATAGAAGGTGGTAAAAAAAGAAAATCTAAAAAATCTTCCAGAAAAGTATCTAAAGCTGAATTAGAAGGTGGTAAAAGAAGAAAATCAAAAAAATCATCTACCAAAGGTACCTCCGGTAAAAAATCTTCTAAAAGAGTTTCAATGAAAGCAATGGAAGGTGGTAAAAGAAGAAAATCAAAAAAAGCATCAAAAAAAGTATCAAAACATTAAATAAATAAATAAATAAATTTAATAAAATATTATAATTCAATTAGATAATTAAATTATAATATAATAATATTAAAAGATGAATAAATATATATTAAATGATATAATAAAACAATTTATTTATACTAATTTTGGATTAATATTTATGATATTAATAACATCATTATCAGTATATATAATAAATTCAATATATATACCATTAATATTAGTTGATATATCAAGTTCAAATGATAATAAAGAATTAAATAACAATATAATTAAATTAATAATATTATGGTCAATATCTCAAATAATATATTCAGTATATGAATATATTGTTTGTAAATTAGAACCATTATTAAATAAACATATATCTAATATGATATTACAAAAAGTATTTAATAAATATAAATATGATTATATGAATATTAATTCATCAGATTTATTTAATAAAATAAAAACAATTCAACGTAATATAGAATTATTTTTTGAAAAAATGATATCTATTATGATACCAAGATTTTTAATTATTTCTTTTATTATATTTAATTTATATAAATTAAATCATAAAATTGGTTTATATTTAACTATTGTTTTTATTTTATTTTTATTATTTATGTATTCTAAAAGTTCTAATAATATCAATATTGTTCATGATGAAAATAAAACTATTGATGATATTTATTTAAAATTAGATGATAAAATTAAAAATATACAAATTATTTCATCTATATCTCATGGTATAGATAAAGAAATTAAAGAATGTGATAAATTAACAAATAAATTATTAAAAAAATCATTAGAAACATCAAAAGAAGGATCATATATAAAAATAATACCTAATATATTTAATGGTATTGTATTAGGTTTAATCTTATATATACTAAAGAATGCCGCAGGCACCTTCGGTGACAAAGATATTGATAATAAAAAAATAATAACAATATTATTATCTATGTTTCCATTATTTGAACATTTATCTGAATTAGCTTATTTCATTCCTGAATTAATTACTTATATAGGTGTTCTTAAAAATAATGATGATTTTATTAATTCCATCTTTAAACCTAATCATAATATTAATAAAAAATTACTTAATTATAAATTTAATGATTTCACTATTAAATTTGATAATGTCTCTTTCTATTATATTAATGATAAATATATTCTTAATAATTTCTCTTTTAATATCAAATATCCTTCTCAAATTTTATTATATGGTAAATCTGGTAGTGGTAAAACTACTTTTATTAAATTATTATTAGGTATTAATAAATCTAATAAGGGAAATATTTATTTAGGTAACTATAATATTAAAGATATAGATCATGATACTATTTTTAAATATATTGCATATCTTCCACAATCTTTAACAACATTATTTAATAATACTATTTATTATAATTTAAGTTATGGTAATAATTTAAGTAAAGAACAAATACATGATTTTATCATTCAAAATAATATTTTTGATATTTTTAAAACTATGAATAATATTAATGATAATTCATTAGATTATATGAATAAAGAAGTTGGTATATATGGTAATAATTTATCTGGTGGTCAAAGACAAGTTATTAATATTATTAGAACTATTTTAAATATTGAATCTAAAATAATTATATTTGATGAACCTACTATCGGTTTAGATATCAATTATAAACATAAAATTATTGATTTAATTAAAAATATTAATAATAAAACTATTATTATGATCTCACATGATGAATATGTTTTACAAAAATATAATTATAAATTAAAATTTGAATATATGAATAATCCTATTATATATTAATATTTTATTTAATTGGTGTAGAATTATTTCTTTTTAATATGTTATTATTTTGATTTAAATCGTTTTGTACGAATGAATTTCGTAATAAATTTAATGGTTTGGATATGATATTTGTGGATGATATAGAATTATTTAATATGCTTTGGTTTAATTGTGATTCATGTGATTCACAATTAAATAATGATAGAGCAATTTTAAGATTATTTAAACAATCACTTTCATAATGATTACTAATAAATTTTTCACGACATTTATCATCATTAACACAATTCATAACTAATTCAACAGGTATATCATCAATTTTATATAACATTAACATTTTATTTTTAATTTCATTAATTTTATTATTGATTTCATTATTATAATTATATTTATTGATATAATTATAAATAATATATTTAAATATATCAGATTCATTTAATGTATAAAACATAATCATAAATTCATCAGTTGAATTATTTAAAATATTAATATTTTTATATATTATTGAACTATTAATATTATATTGACCACATATATTATTAATAATACTATCTTTATTTATTTCATTATTATTAATTTTTTTATTTAATTCTTCTATTACATTACTATATTCACTATTATTATTTAATTTTGATAATATTTGTGATAATAGTTTTTGATAATAAATATTGTAATGTAAAAAATTATATAAATTAGATTTATATCTTTCGTTATTCATTTTTATATATAATTATAATTAATAAATTATTTATTTAAATTTATTTATTGAATTAATAAAATTTTCATATTTATTATGATATTTATTATAATATTTTTTTAAATTTTCTATTTTATTATTATTATTATTAATATTATAATTATAAACATCTATATGTTTTATATCATCTAAAAAGTTTTCATAATATTCTTTTATAAATAAATTAATATCATAATCATTATTATTACATAATTTACATAATAGATCATGATATTTATTAATATACTTTAAATTATATGTCATATCATATATATTTTTTATAAAATCTTTATAATATAATTGTATAATATATAGATCAATTATATTATTTTCATTTGAATTATTATTTTGTTCTATTCTATATTGATTAAAATCAATAGTATTAATAATATAATTAAAAATATTTAATATATTTATATTTTCTTTTAATAACATTGTTTTAGTAATATTTTCAGTATTATTTTCAGATGTTATTTTTATATAATTATCATTTTCATATTTATAATTATTATTATCTATCAATAATGCATGAATTAAATCATCAAATGTTACTTCATTATTATATTCATTATTAATTATTTTATATGTACCATTTATTAAATTTTGTTTTGTCACAGATATTTTAAATATATTATATGTGTCAATATTATTATTTAAAATATTTTTAATATGATTAGTTAAATTATTCATTTATATAATTATAAATATAATAAATATTGATAATTATATTTTTTTATAATAACTAAATTATTTTTAACTAAATTAAATAATATATGTCAGAAAATTACATGATCATAATAATAACTATTAATATTTTTATATATAATTTCATCATTATATAATTTAAAAGAGATATAAGATAATAAATTCATTAATAGAAGAATAGTAATAGTGTATAATAAATAGATATTATAATTATTCAATTTAATTATAATATCATTAATTAGTCTAATATTAATATTAGTATTAGTCATTAAAAATAATTTTTTACCATGATAATCATAATCTTTTAATATAATATTAAAATTAAATTTATTATAATAATTAATTAATTTTTGTTCACATTCAAGAGTAATATATTTATATTTCTTGATTATTCTATTTAAAAAATGTTTACCATATCCTTTATTTTGATATAATGGATCTATTCCTATATAATCTATATGCCATATATTTTTTATTATATTATATAATAAACAAAATCCTACTAATTTTTCTTCTATAATTTCATATTCAATCTTTATATTTAACATCTTAAATCTTTTTTTCATTATTTGGAGAGATATTTTTAAATCATCATCAAAGGCTCTTGCATAAATATTTTTCCACATTTTTATTACATTAAGTATATTATAATAAAATATTTTAAATAAAAATATAATTAAAAAAATATATATCATCATATAAAAATAAATAAATAACATATTATTTGATGATAATCTAAAGAAACAAATTATCTACAATAAATATCAAGTTTAATAGCAACTAGTAACTATCTCTTTCAAAAAAATTGAGCTGGATAGAAAAATCTATGATTTTTCTATCTAGCGCCTAATTTTTTTAAAAGTAAGTTTATTGTTAAAGCAATAAACTCCCTTTCAAAAAAATTGAGCCTGGTCTTTTAATATAGTTTTATAAATAAAACCATATTTAAATCCTCATACCAATTAGTTTTATCTTACTCACTTTGTTCGCAAGATAAAAAAATTGAGCTGGGAAGAAAATCAAAGATTTTCTTTCTAGCGCCTAATTTTTTTAAAAGTAAGTTTATTGCTAAAGCA
>Ga0214923_10002953_pt1 | contig 21838 bp, 12 predicted proteins | sample LL1510_MetaG_FD_177993 | JGI IMG/M metagenome (GOLD analysis project Ga0214923, IMG submission 177993) | Freshwater microbial communities from Lake Lanier, Atlanta, Georgia, United States - LL-1510 | ecosystem: Environmental > Aquatic > Freshwater > Lake | place: USA: Georgia | collected...
TTGTATCTGCTCACCAGTCATTCCGTTATATAATATTTCAGTTCCACTCGAATGATATCCCTGATTCACTAGTAACGCGCCAAACCGTTTCTCCTTAGGCCCTGTATTTGTGAACGCAGTGCAGTCCCCGAATGCACCATACATTGTGCAAGCCTTACCTGTCAGTGTTTCTACTAACTGACCAATCGTCATACGCGACGGAATAGCGTGAGGATTTATTATAATATCGGGGCGTATTCCTTCCGCTGTAAACGGCATATCTTGTTCCCGGATTAATACACCAACAGTTCCCTTTTGTCCAGCCCTGGATGCAAATTTATCACCGATATTCGGCATTCTTTCTTCACGAATCCTCACCTTTGCCAATCGTGTCCCTTCTTCATTCTCGGTAATAAATGTTTTATCTACAAAACCGAGTTGCCCTTTTTTCGGATAAACGGAATCATCTATTTGTTTGTCCGGTTCAATGGAGTTCGATTTAACTTTGCCGATTAAAACAATTTTATCATTTAATTCGGTATTTTCTTTAATCATTCCATACATATCGAGGTGATCATATTCGTAGCCAGGTTTCAATCCGGCGACGTTTGCTTCTTTTTCTATATTAACAATTCGTGATTCCGATATTACACCTTTTTCTTTGTTAGACTCTTCTCGTGTTTCATAACTATTGAAATATGTCGTTCGAAACATTCCACGTTTTACTGAACCCTCATTGAAAAGAATCGAATCCTCAACATTGTATCCTGAATAACACATAATAGCTACGATTGCATTTTCTCCACAAGGATGTTCTTCATTATTTATATGTTTCAAGTATCTGCTCTTTACTAATGGTATCTGCCCGTAGTTCAGCATCACTCCCATTTTATCAATCCTTGAAAAGAAGTTTGTGCTATATGTTGAAACCGCCTGTTTTGCCTGACCGCACGCAAAAGCATTACGCGGCAAAGGATTATTTTCTGGATACACAATTTGATTCCCCATAAAACCATACATTAATGAGGGATGAATTTCCATATGAGTATATAACTTATCTCTTGGCCCATATGATAAAGTAATGAGCGCCGACTCCGTCTCTGAGGTATCAATATATTCCAATATATCAGGTGTTCGTGTATTTTTAAGTGTTACAATGTCTTGAACACCATATAATTCCATAGGAGTATATATCTTCGCTGTATCTGTTTCATACTCTTTTATAATTTTTGATTCTTTACATCCTACTAAATTATGCCATTTAAGTTTGTCTGATCGTAATAACTCGACGGCTTCTTTCTTCTGAAAAGAATATTCACCTGCGACATCATCATAAAAAAATAGTGGTCTACATAATCTCCCACCATCTGTGAAAATATATATTTCATTTAACTGTATATCCCAATTCACACTTATAAATGTAGATATTAGACCATATCTCCTATATGCTTTTATTTGTTTGGTTACTATATCTGGTGATGAAACAACGCCGATCCAAGCACCATTTACTAGTATCTTTGTCGCACTATATAAGTATTTGCGCGGACATTCTTCCAATAACTTCATACCGATTATATTTCGCATCCATTTTATTATTGGTTGCCCTGAAAATCCGGTAGTTATATGACAGGTTAATGTCATATTTTTATGTAGACCACAGTTTGCTCCATCTGGTGTGTCCACAGGGTCAATGATTCCCCATTGCGATCCGTGTAATAAACGCGGTTTAATCGACTTTGATGACGAATCAATAGGCAAATTTATTTTTCTAAGACCTGAAATAAATGAATTATAGGATAAGCGATTTACATCTTGAACGACGCCTATCTTTTTAGTATGCTCTACTGAACCCCAGTTTCCCTTAAACGCGCGTTTTAATCCGGATTCGACTACTCGGTCTTTAAAAATTTCGCCTTGGTTTAATGTTATCAGTGTTGGAAAACTGTCGCTCGTATTATAACGCGACGAATTCATATAATATTCACGATCTGCAGCAAGACGAATATTAGCCTGCTGTAATGAAAAATACTCTTTGAATAAATCGTATAGCAGACGCCCTGGCGAGTCAACGCGCTTAAATTTGAAATTATCACGGTCCGTCTCCTTGTCTACTTTTGTATATACAAGTAATAATTTGTATACGATATACCCCAAATAGTATGCTTTATTTATATAATTTAGCTCACCTATTTGAGGCAAAAAATAGTTCATCAAAATATCGTGAACGTGTGACGTAGTCTTTGATTTTGTAAATGTAGCGATAAATTTTAAAGCGATTTCCTGTGTAAATATTTTATTTGCATCGTGTATCGATGGTATAAAAAGATCGATCATACTCTCATTTTTTTCGATATCCAGCAAACAATATTCGATAATATCTTTATCAGAAATAACGCCTAATGCTCGCATAACAATAAATAGGGGTATTGGTTTGCGAACATTTGGAATGACAACAACAATTTGCCCGTTCGTATATCTAGCACCTGGTGCGACGATTCTTACTGACATTGTGCGCTCTGGTTTTGACGCATCTTCTGACACTGTTCTTATATCAGCAGAATGGCTATATAATTCATCTTTGTCGCTGTATTCGCGTATGTATAACATATTATCAGCGAATTTCTCCTGCGAAATAATGAACTTTTCCTTACCATCAATAATGAAATAACCGCCATAGTCGTTGCGACACTCACCCATATTAAATCTAACAGCAGGATTCATTCCATTTAAAATACATAAGTCTGATTGAAGCATAATCGGGAAACGACCTAAGAATATTTTGTTTAGAGTAGCAGTGGTTTGAATTATATTTCCCTGAGAATCGCGCATAATAAATTCGACATCGACATCATAATGAATCGTAGTCCCATATGTCATATTTCTAAGACGTGCTTCATTTGGATACATAAAATGAACACGTTTCTCTGCGCCATTATTTTCATCATCATAAATAACAGGCTTTCCGAAATATAATTTATTACCCTGTTTTCCGCCCATATAAAGCTCGCAACGAAGATTAAATGTATTATCTTCAGGGTTCTGTTCTTTTTGTAGAACGATCGGATTTTTCTCTTTGAAAATACGTTTAATACCATTTTTTATAAAATCATTATATGATTCTAAATGATGTTTCACTAATACATTTGGATTGTCTTCAAAAAAAATATCGATAACTTTCCAGGCTATTTCTGAATTCATTGTCATTGATGCGTTCTATAATTAATTCTTAAGATATATTGTTATATTATATATTTTATATATTTTATATATTTATATTTTATATACTAATACAATCAATGTATTTTAAAATATAAATACATTGATTTACATCGATTTACATTGATTTACATTGATTTACATAAGATTAACGCCCTTGCTGTGTCTTTGCAATACCTATAACCATTTTTGTGATTACTATAAGTGCTATAATCATTACTATATACGGAACCAGAAAAATAAACCACGCTAATTTCACCCATCCATATCTACATAATAGATTCAGAAACCAGGCCCAAAATAAAATAAAAATAACATTTAATCCATAATATGCCGGTTTATTCTTTATTGCGCATTTTAAACTCCCTAAACATATTTTTTCTTCGTCATTTGTTTTCATATCGTGATAGTAAGATAAAATTAAAAATATAATACCGATTATCATATATAACTTTGAAGGTAGACATAGATTGTAAAATATTTCCGAGATATTCATATGTATGTATATGTATTTGTGTTTTATATATAACATATGAAAATAATAAAAATATAATAAAAATTTGTATTCATTATGTTTTTGTGTATTTTTATATTTCTGTATTTCTGTATTTGTGTATTTGTATCGATCATATTAAATTCTAGCAGCATATGCATCAGCACTATTAAATATTTTTTGTAAAGGTGGGTTAAATGTATATTTATCATACTTTATATTAGATAGACCGTTCGGGAACTGTCCAAACGATGGTATAGGATTTGCTGCATATATTTTATTGGAATATCCTGCTAAATCGTTATATGCCTTACCCAAGTTATATGTAATACCTCGCCCAAAATTTTGTATATCATTTATAATACTTCCACCTCTACGCGATCGTCCGCCTCTACCTTTTTTTGCCGTTTTGCTTCTACCACCACCTTTCATTTTATAAGAATGATCCATATGTTTTAACTGATATGGCCATGACTGGCGCATCGAAGGATCTGCTGCTGTAGAAACAGGAGAACCTAAACCTGAAATAGTTATTCCTTTAGATGAAGGCGCTAAAACGTCCCCGCCTTTATCAGCACTCCAAAAAGGTGTTTTCATAAAACTCCAGAAATTATTCATCATATTCCCACCTTTCATACCTCTTCTGCCTCGTCCGCGCCTTTTTCCGTTATTGTGTTTTCTTGATTTGCTGCTGCCACCATTTTGTTTTTGTAAAAATTGTAGTGGTGCTTGTGAACACGCTCCTCCTATAGGATTGCCTGGAATTCCGCCGCTACAACTTCCACCACCCTTCATTATTAACCCCCTATTCCATGACGGAGGAAAATCAGGCAATGGTTTATTCAAAAAGTAAGCCCCGGTGCCAGTTGTATTATCACTTTTACATCCAGGGCAATTTAATTCCGAATTTACAGGATTAATATACTGATTTGGTGAACCACTTTCTACTCTGACTCCAATACTACCACCACCCATTTTACGAGTATTTGATTTTTTATTCAACCTGGAACGCAAACGTCTTGAATGTTTTGATTTATTTTTAATAGACATATGTTGTGTTGTTTTATAATGTATTATATATACTATAATATACTATAATATATTATAAAAAATCGTGTAAATAAAAATTCGTGTAAATAAAAATTCGTGTAAATAAACTGCAAAATATAAAATATTTACAGTTTATATTATTTATATAATTAAACGCATATAAATGAATATTTATTCAATATCAACGTGAGAAAGGAAATGTCTCCTACAACACATTTTGTTGAATTTTAATTCGTCAAGAACATATCCTTCTGGAGTTTTGTCTCTAAATTCTTCAGTCAAATATACAACTTTGTCATTTTTCATATTTTCCGACATTTTCATTTTTTTAACTTCCGCCAAATAGTAACGATATTTGTCACCAATAACCTTTCCACATGTGAAACATTTTACAGGGATGATCATTTTGTTTTGTGTATGTGTATGTGTATGTGTATGTATTGTATTCGTATTACTCTTGTGATTACTTATATAGTTATTATATACAAATTTATAAATCAATTTTTTGTATTATATATTCTTAAATACTCATTAATTAAAATAATTATAATTAAAATAATGTTATATAATTAATATTTTTTTCTACGGTTTGAGTATTTATCGTGGTTTTTATCGTTATGTTCACCGTGTTCACCCGAATCAGCCAAATGAATGTCGTGATAGCTATAATTATTTTCATCGTTTTCCCCCATCGTCTCTGCGTGTGTAGCAACACCTTGAGCAGAATTATCGGTTATATCGAACCCTTCAACTATTTTTTTTATTTCCACCTTTTTAATTACTCTACTAGGCGGCGAATTAAGCGGATCATTTCCTGTTAGACCCACCATTTGTATATAAACTAAAATACCAACAAAAATAATAATCGTTAGTAAAATATAAATTATATTTTGAAAGAATGAATCGCGTAATTCAGGCAAGCCAAGCGTATTTGCTAAACTTGAAAATGTAGATTTAAATGTGCTTGATATAGAACTTGATGCCTGACCTAATGTCTGAATTTTTGCTGGACTGTTGCTCATCTATGTGATTTTTAGTATGTGACTATAACTATATACCTATATATACTATATATAATTATAGTTATAGAAGATAATTATATATTTTAAATTTCGCTTTATTTTTTTACATTACATTTTAATAATAATAGACCCTTTCGACGTCTTTACCTTTTTATGTTGTTCATTTTTTGCGTGAATCAAATCGTGGCACTTTTCACATATAGATGCTAAATTAGCTACGTGATTCTTGGAAAAGTGTTCTATAAAATTCATACTATCAGCATTTTTCTGATGCTGTAAATGATGTATTTCTGTGCCGATTTCCTTCTTACAAAATTCGCACATATTTTTTACTTTTTTCGAATTATACCGGCTAATATCAGATGACAAAATACTTTGTTCGTTACTCCTATATTTTAACCTTATCTCATTTGCATATTCTAGAAAATCATTAGGTAAATGAAGAGATTTACATACTTCTAGACCATACATACTAAACCCAGGTCCATCCTTAAGTTTTCGATCATATACCAAACAGTCATTTTCTTTATTATAAACTACCTCTAAATGTTTCATTCTTAACCTATCCATAGATGTTACTTCTTCATACTTGTTGATCTCGTGCATATGTGTTGCAAATATAAAAGAACATTTACTGTCATTTATCTTTTTCAATCCGGCGACAAAGATACTGATAGCAGAATCTATTTCAGTCCCTGAACACAATTCATCTCCTAAAATAAGACCCGTATTGTTGGCCAATTTCAAAATAACACGTAGCTCTGACATTTCGACCATAAACGTAGACATCCCTTTGAATAAATTATCATTACCCAATATCCTTGTAAATATGCTCTTATATGGTATATATCTAAAATTTGAGCAAGGAACATATAATCCAGATTGTGCCATAATCACAGCTATTCCAAGTGCGCGGATTAAGCTTGTTTTTCCGACGGCATTTGTCCCATATAATAATATTCCATTTTGATCGGTTCCTGCACCCAATTCAATATTATTTGTCACATATATTTCACTTGTATTTATATGTTCAATTAAACAATGTCTTAAACCTTCTGCCTTTACAAATGATGCACTGGATGAGCCCAATACTCCCTCGATTACAGGTTTACAGTATTTATATTTCTGCGCAATATATACTTTATTTTGTAGTATGTCTATCATAGTAACAGCATCCACTATTTGTTGAATATCATTTTCAAACATATTTTGTATTTTTTTAACTGCATCCACAAAAACAGCCTCTATCTCCTGTTTCATTTCTAGCTTACTTTTAATAATTGTATTACATATCTTATCAATCTGGGCTGAATGAATACAGCAGTTATTTCCAGTCGATGTAGGATATGTTATTCCAGATAATTCAATATTCAAGCTCGATTGTTTCTTATTATACGATACATAATCTACATTTACGGTTGGCATCTTTGAGCCATTTGTTTCATTCGTAATATCTGTAGATAGTGCCGTCGCCGTTGCCGTCGTTGTTGCCGTCGCCGTTGCCTTCGTTTGTATTTTCGACTGTTTTTTAATCTGTTCTTCGAGTAGTTTACCACGCCGTTTTGTAGATATAAGAGTATATCCCATTTTTTCAGTGTCGTGAATTTTAACATATTCATATTTTTTTTCGCATTTTGATTCTTTTTCCGAAACAGCGATTAATTTATCAAAATACGTTTGAATAGTCTTCAATTCGATAAATGAATTTTCATAATTATAAACAATCTTGTCCAATTTTTTACTTACATCTTCTAATACGAAATTTTCATCATAATTCAGATTGTCGATATTTTTACACTTCTCCATATCAAAATGAGTCTCCATAAATTTTCGTATATTTTTACAATACATAGATATGTTGCCGCCGCAGCCGCTATCCGGAGCTATATAAGAAACAATCTTCTTATCCATACTTACTTTATTATACATATCAGATATAGTATCAAGATTATTATATAGATGATATAAATTTCGAGGATTTACCTTATGATGAACAATTTGACGATGTAATTTCTCAATATCTTTTAGTTCCGACATCTTAGTTCTCCATTCCATTATCTGTTCTTCACCACCTTGCGAGATTACATACTCCGTAATATCGTATTCCTTATTTAATTTTTCCTCATTAAAAACAGGATTCAATAATTTATATTTAAATTTTCGCATACCCATCGGCGTAATACAGTTATTAAGAAATCGTAAAACAGACGAATATTTACCTGTATAATTATCGTCGTCTATAATATTTAATTGTTTCAATGAATGATTCGCCAAAATAACGCGATCACTTTTATTATCAAATACCGGCTCGCGAATCTTATTTACAAGATGTGGATTATGATCATTTAAAAAATTTAATAAAAAAATAAGCGCCTGTGTGGCGTATTCATAATTAAATGTCGATTGTATGAAAGACTCCACCACATTATGCGTATAAAATTTACGCAATACTTCATCGCGATATGTTTGTTTCTCGCAGCGCTTCGCCTTTTCTATAAATTTGCTTTGTGTTGAATATGTATCCGCATCAGATAAATTAACCTTGTGAATATTTCTACACATTATTCCAGTAAAATTAATAATATCGTCGGTTGTTTTTTCGTTTACATTTGTAATTAATATTACTTCACTTGGTTTGTATGTTGATACATATCTTTCCAACTCATCATACGTTGTCGGATTATGTTTATCTTCAACACTGTGTTCAAAAATAATTACACGCCCTGTATAAATATCTACATTTGCGAGCCCAATCATAATGGAACTAGATTTCGAATAAGATACGCGCTCGATCCATATACACATTGTGTTATTAGATATTTCACTAGCATCCGCATTAAAAAATGTTCCCGGAGAATATATACCCTCTATGTTACGTATTTTAGGGTTACTAGGATCTTGTGTGATTACTATAGATGTATATCCAGCCTCTTGAATCTTTTTCAAATATTTATCTATCTTTGTATATGTAAACCCCGCCATCACATATTCCCCCGTTTTTTGCGCGATTGATAAGTCACATATTTTTGCAATTTCTTCGATTTTACTTCCCGTTATAGCACTTCCATTACTCCTCTCTCCGTAAATTTCATAAAATGAACCGACCATCATTAATACAACCGTTTTACTACCGTATTCTTCACTATACGTCTTCGTATAGTCAAGGTATGTTGAAATAAGAGACATTGGATACGCTTGATTCTGGCGCCCTTTATAAAAATATAAAAAATTGGGTGTTATATGTTTATATAATATGTCTTTATCTTGGTTTTATATATTATTTACTATGTATGACAGCATACTTCTAGTGCAGAAGAGTGATCAAGACAGCAAGGTGACTGAGGTGGCCATAATTTTAGAGATTAGAAAAACACGATGAACGCCACTAACGGGAGATATTGAAAAATTGGAAAAATAAATCGAAAATGATTAATGGAGGATACATATGTTAAATTTACTTTATTTATGTATATGTTTTTATATTAGTATTATGTATATACATTATATACATTATATACATTATATACATTATATATATTATATACATTATATCTTGTAAATGAAAATATCTAGAAAAACATAATACATATATTATTGGGGAGTGTATATATTGGGGTATCTTGTGATTATATTACCAAGACTTTTTGTCTTCCAAAAAGTTGTGTAATATTACACCTTTACCTACATTTTCTATTTCGCCTGTCAACATTGCGTCTTCATATATTTTACGCACGATATTGGGAGGTGCCATTGAACCAATTTTTATAAGGTTTTTCTCTACCAAATACTTTTTAACTTCTGACAATTTTTTATTTTTTAATAGACCGTGTTCTCTTTGTATATTTTTGCGAGTATCATTATTTTTTATTAAAACGCCAACTGTATCGCCAGTTTTCCCTAACTTAAATTTCTTAGTAATCGTTTTTCTCAAATGTCTTCTTATTTTCGTCCTTGACATATGAGAGGGTTTATTACGATATTTTTCATTGTCATCTTCAATGTTTCTATCACCATCGCCATCGCCATCACCATCGCCATCACTATCATTTAATATCGATTGCCGTTTATGTTTATCTTGTAATTCCTTAAGTTTCGTCTGTCGTTCAGTGTGAGGTGTATCATTATTATTATTATTATTATTATCATTATTGAATCTAAGATTATGTTTTATTGTTTTATTATAAGCACGGAAAGTCGGTTTTTTTCCGTTTTTTAAACACCCATAAGGTGCATCGTCGAATAATTTAACAGGCGAAAATGTAGTATTAGAAGTCGTAAGTGATGTTTTTCCGATTATATCATTTTCATCAGTTATATCATCTACATCTTTTATATAATTATAAGTAGACTCTTGGTCATTTGTTATTTCTTGTATTCCTGGTATTTCTTGAATTTCTCCCATTTTAGGTGCGGGTGGTGTATTTAATGTCGCCGTATTTGGCGTCATATTTGGCATCATATTTATATCTGGAAACGAAGATACCGTTGGTTGTAATTCAGGAGGAAGTTCAGTATAAATCATATTTCCTGGCGCGCTTTTACCGATCTCCATATTTATTTTAGGTGCTGTATGTGAAACAGGAACAGCGTGCGAACTTGATCGAGGTGCAATAACCTGATTAGGAGGTAACTGAAGCTGTATTTTTTGAAACATAGGCGCCTGAGCAGGAACATTCAAATTCATATTTGGATTAAGAGCGCGTATATTCGGTGTTACAATTTGAGGCTGTATAACAGCACGTTGTTGTATTGGCGTAGGAGTATATACAGGAGATGGATTTAGCTGCTGAGAATGTTTACTGTTTTGTATAGATTTTAGAATATCAGCAGTCAAACTTCCAGAACCAATATTTTGCCGCTTTAATGTTTTCGAGTGAGAATTATCATTTGTTCTTTTAATTTTTGGATTCTGATTCTTCGTATTTATATAGTTATCTAAAAATTCTAATGATTTTTTAAATTCACTACTGAATATTTTTGACTCTTTTGAGATATCAATATTTGTATTATTTGTATTATTATTCGTATTATTATTTGTTTTATTTGTTTTACTATTATTTACTACATCACTCGATGCTGCAGATGTTTGTTCTGCTTTACGCTTCGCATTTATTTTATCTAATAACATTTTCTTTAGTTTATTCGGTTTAATAATTTCGTCTGATAGTTTAGGACGATTCCTTTTTGAAACTTTATTATTACCAGAAACAGCGGCGCCTTTACCTGATCCGGATAAAAATGATTGATTTATTATAATACTTTTCTTAGTGTTATCACTCATAATATAATTTTTAAAATAAAATATTATTATGAATAAAACATATTACAGATACATATTTTGTATAACTTTTATACCATCTTCATTTGCCCTTTGTTTCACTTCATCATTTCGTATAAATAATTCAAAACCATTCTCTAAATCTTTCATAGTTATTTTGGTCTTAGTTGTTTCTGGTTTACAAAAAACACGTCTACTATGAGCAATTTTAGTCTTTGAAAAAAGAGTTTCCATATCTCTTCCGTAAAACTTAAAATATTTCATATTCTTTTCAAACCACTCAGCTTTGATTTCTTCCGAAACAGACCAACCAAAGTCTCTTACCTTTTTAATAAAAATATCTCTTAAATCTTCCGACGTATAATCGTCGATTTTAAATCTCCACGTAAATCTAGAATCCAGTCCATCATTATAACTAAAAAAACAGTCCTTCAGATCCTTCTCATAACCAGCAATAATTACCATCAAATTATCTTTATTATCGCTTAAAGCCTCACATAATGTATCAATACATTCTTTCGCAAAACTGTCGCGTTTTTCCGTATTACCAAGAGCATATGCTTCATCTATAAATAATACACCACCTAAACTATCTTTGATAACATCTTTGGTTTTCAAAGCCGTTTGTCCTAAATAACCAGCTATCAAATCCGCTCTTGTAACCTTTTTAAATTTTGGACGCGATGATGATGATGATGATGATGATGATGACGAAGTCTTCTTCTTATCGGATATAATAGATGATAATGTTTTAGATGTAATTGTTGACGCGGATGAAGATGACCCGGACGACCCGGATGAATGTTTACTCTTAATAACACCAATATTGCTGTAAATTCTTCCGATTATTTTGGCAACTTCCGTTTTACCTGTTCCAGGAGAACCATAAATAACTGTATGTAAAAAATCGCCACTATTTACAGATTTTCCGTTGGCAAAAATAGGTAAGTGTAGATTTTGTAAATAATATATCAACTGATCGACGATATTTTCTTTTAGATTATTCATACCTATCATATTGTTCAATTCTATGAGATCGGGTTTTATTTTATGTAATGCTTTCATATTAATGTTATATTCAATATTTTCCGCCAACTTATAATCATTACATAATTTTATCAAGTCTCCGATATTTTTTATTTCAACATCTATATCTATTTTATTAATTTTAAAAGGAATACGATGCCCGCATTTCGAACAACTAGCATCATAACACGCCATCTTGTCATCTATATCAACCTTTATAACTTCAACTCCACCTTTTGTTATTTTTTTATCATTTTCATTTTCCGATTTGAATTTTGTATTTTCTCCCGCATCTTCTGTTTCACCTGTTTTCGAAGAGATATGATATATACACTCTGGATTGTCGCGTGGCAGTGGCAAAGGAACATTGTCCGCATTTTTTGATACATACGTTTTTATAGTATTATTGCTGTGTATATTAGTATCATTAATTTTAGTATCATTAATTTTAGTATCGTCAATTTTAGTATCGTTAATTTTAGTATCATTAATTTTAGTATCATTATTTATTTTTTCTACTTTATTATTATTTTGATCATTGGAAATATTTGGGCTATCAGTTAAATGCGAAAACATAATATAATAATTAGACTTAGTATCCATTATATCTATGAAATCCCTGAAACATTTTCTAACGCGTTTTTTATTATTATTTTCTGGGTTAGACATATTACGAATACTATTATAAGTCTATTATGATATTATTTTTATATATTATTTGTTAACATTAAATTACATAATATTATAAAATATACATAACATTATAAAATATATTATAGCACATTATATTATAAAATAGAATGAAATATGCTCTATTAATCGGTATAAACTATACAGGAACAGTAAATGAATTATACGGTTGTATTAACGACGTCAACAATATATATGCGTTTTTACAGTCATCCTTAAATTATACCTTATTTATTACTATGACGGATAATACAAAAATTAAACCAACAAAGGCAAATATATTATCAGCATTTAATTTATTAATTCAAACAGTAAAACCTGGCGATGAAGTATGGGTTCATTATTCAGGACACGGATATTTATTACGAGATAATAATAGAGATGAAGAAAGTGGTTTCGATTCCTGTATATGTCCTATTGATTTTCAACGATCCGGTTTTATTACCGATGATATTATTCGGACAAATTTAGCATTAAGAATACCAAAAGGTGCAACGTTATATATTGTTTTAGATGCTTGTCACAGTGGAACAGGATGTGATTTGCGTTATAAATATGATGATTCAAGTTATTTAATTAATAAAAATAAACCTATACCTGATAAATATATTCCATCGGAATGGGCACTAGTTCAAACATCATATGAATTTAAAAATTACATTAAGACACAAGGTAATGTTTATTGTATAAGTGGATGCCAAGATCATCAAACAAGCGCTGATGCTTATATTGGTGGAGCATACGCTGGCGCGCTAACGTCTATTTTATTATCGTCATTGAATACAAATTCATTACAAACATACAAATGGAAACATTTATTAAAAGATATATGTTGTGGGGAAAAAATTAACAGATATTCTCAGAGAACTGCAATTACTTCGGGAGCTCCTTTGAACTTAGATAGTAATGTTTTTAGCAACCAATCCACATCTAACAATCAATTAGCAAAAAAAGATATAATACAGTCATCCTTGCAACAACAAACACAAAATACTCGTCATTTAAAAAATATTTTGAATAACTTACATTCATCTAGTTTAGTAAGAATACGATCAAACAAAATAAGATTGAATATGGGAAACATTATAAACAAAAATTAAATAAAATTATGTAAAGTTGTTGTTTATTATTATAATTATGATTTATGATTTATGATTTATTATTATTGTCGGAAATATGCTTAAAAATAAATTGAAATAATAAATAAGCAGTAATTCAATAACACACATCTCAGCCAAAATCAAATGTCAAAATCAAAAACATCTTCTTTATCTTTGAAGTCTAGTCATATGAAAGAAAAAGATACGATGGATATTTGCGTAGATTTGAATATTGGTGATGCTAATAATATTGAATTACAAATTACATCAATCGAAAATCCATCAACCTCGAAATCCGAAAAGCTCGGAGGCAAGGGGGTGATAGCATTATCGCGGATCAACAAAAAGCAAAGCAAAATAGAGACAGGACGTCCCGTGGTTGAGTCAGTCGCTGTAGGGACGACAGCGAATTCGTCATCTTCAGAAAAAAATGATACCGATCACGAATCGTATTCTAAAAAAATAAGGAATACATTAGAAGTAATCGATAGTTCACGTCCACTCCCGTATGTCGAAACACCTTGGGCTATTATAGGAGCATACTTTAAAAACCAACACTTGAAAAGATTGGTAAGACACCAGATCGAGTCATACAATGATTTCGTCAACAATCAAATTCAGAAAACAATCGAAATGTTCAATCCTGTGTCTGTTGCATCAGAACACGACTACTGTAAAAAATCAAGGAAGAATAAATTAGAAATGGAGATTACATTTGACAAGTTCAATCTATATCGTCCTCAAATACACGAGAACAATGGCGCTACTAAAATAATGTTCCCTCACGATGCACGATCAAGAAACTTCACATACGCATCTACTATGACAATCGATATAAATATTCGCTATATTATTAGAACAGGGGAAAACTTAGAAAATACACAAACACATTACAAGTCAATTCCAAAGGTTCACATCGGCAAACTGCCAATAATGTTGAAGTCGTCAATTTGTGTTTTGAATCAATATACTCATATTAATAATAATGTATCTGGAGAATGCAAGCATGATGCCGGGGGTTATTTTATTATTAATGGAAGCGAAAAAACAGTTCTGGGGCAAGAACGCGCAGCTGAGAATCGTGTATACTGTTTTAATACTTCGAAAAATAACAATAAATGGTCTTGGACAGCCGAAATAAAATCCGTTCCTACCGCGAAATGTATCTCACCAAAGCAAATTAATGTTATGATTTCCAGCAAAAACAATGGCTTCGGTAACCCGATTTATGTCCAGATTCCGCGCATTAAACAACCCGTGCCCCTATTTGTCGTGTTTCGTGCTCTTGGAATTATATCGGATAAAGAAATATGCCAACACATCTTACTAGATATCGAACAAGATGGCCAAATTATTGACTCGCTCCAAGCGTCTATTATCGACGCAAATACATCAATGACACAAGAAGATGCAATGAGAATTATCACAACAAACGTTATGTTTACTCCAATGAATATGGACAAAGAAGCCGGCGCATTAAAGAAACGAGGATTCGCGCAAGATGTTCTCAACAATGATTTATTCCCGCATTGCCACAATATGACGCAGAAAATATACTTTCTCGGATATATGGTGAATCGTCTGATAAAATCTAGTCTTGATATTTCTAAACAAGATGATCGTGATTCATATGTAAACAAGAGAGTCGATTTGACAGGTGCCCTATTGAATAATCTATTTCGCAATTATTTCAATAAGCTAGTGAAGGATATGTCGAAGCAAATCGTGAAAGAAATCAATACAGGATCTTGGCGATCCACAGACGACCATATGAGTATCGTAAACAAGACCAATATTTACAAAATTATCAAGTCTACAACTATTGAAAACGGTATCAAACGTGCGCTCTCCACAGGAGACTTCGGTATAAAAAATGTGAATAGCAACAAGGTCGGCGTAGCGCAGGTGTTGAATCGTCTTACATATGTTTCAAGTCTTAGTCATCTTCGCCGCATTAATACACCTGTCGACAAAAGTGGCAAACTTATTGCTCCGCGCAAGTTGCATAATACGACTTGGGGATTCTTGTGTGTCGCCGAAACTCCTGAGGGTGGAAGTGTTGGTGTTGTAAAAAATATTAGTTATATGACGCATATCACTACGCCGAGCAATTCTGAATCATTGCACCAACATGTGGAGCCCTTTATTTCGCGAATGGACAGGGGTAGTCCAAAAGATATGTATTCAAATATTAAAGTATTTGTAAACGGAGCGTGGCTCGGAAACACGACTGAACCAATTGAGTTATACAATGCATTTAAAGAAAAGAAGTCGAAGGGAATTATCAATATTTACACATCCATTGTGTTCGACATTAAAAATAAGGAAATACGTATTTGTAATGACGCCGGACGCCTAACGCGACCCGTTTTGCGCGTGAAAAATAATAAGATATTCATCACCGATAAAATAATCAGCGAGCTTAATGCAGGCAACCTTACGTGGGATGATTTATTGACCGACACCAAAATTGACGAGGCTGTGCTCGAATATATTGACCCAGAAGAACAGAATTTCAGTATGATTTCAATGAAGCCTGCCGACTTGGCAAATAAGGCGGATACTAACTATATTTACAAATACACCCACTGCGAAATTCACCCGAGCACTATTTTCGGAATTCTTGCCTCGTGTATTCCGTTCCCTGAGCACAATCAGTCACCAAGAAACACATATCAATGTGCTATGGGTAAGCAAGCTATGGGAATGTATGTGACAAATTATCAAAATCGTATGGACAAGACCGCCTATGTTCTCACATACCCTAGCCGTCCTCTTGTTGATACTCGTGTTATGGGAATGATTAAACTAGACCAAATCCCTTCCGGATCGGCTGTCATTGTCGCAATTATGACATACTCTGGATATAATCAGGAGGATAGTATTCTCGTAAATAAGGGCTCAATTGATCGCGGGTTATTCAATGCCACGATTTATCATACCGAAAAGGACGAGGACAAGAAGATTAACGGAGATGAGGAGATTCGGTGTAAGCCCGACCCATCAAAGACGAAGGGGATGAAATTCGGCAACTACGATAAGGTCAATAATAAGGGTCTTGTCCCTGAAAATACATTTATCGAAAACCGCGACATCATTATCGCAAAAGTCGTCCCTATCAAGGAGAATCGCAACGACCACACAAAGCTTATCAAATATGAAGACCACAGCAAGATTCACCGCACAACGGAGGAGTCATATATCGACAAGAACTTCATAGACCGTAATGGCGACGGATACTGTATCGCAAAAGTCCGTATTCGCACTTCCCGTAAACCCGTAATCGGTGACAAACTTTCATCGCGTCACGGGCAAAAGGGCACTGTTGGTAACATCATCCCCGAAAAAGATATGCCCTTCACTGCCAACGGTATGCGCCCCGACATTATCATCAATCCACACGCAATTCCGTCTCGTATGACGATTGGACAACTCAAGGAAACTCTACTCGGAAAGGTGCTCGTCCAGCTCGGTCTTTTCGGCGACGGCACATCATTTGGCGAGCTAGCAGTCGATGATATTCGAAAGGAGTTGCTAAAGGTTGGACACGAATGTCACGGAAATGAGATCCTATACAACGGTATGACTGGGGAACAGATTGAGTCCGAAATTTTCATAGGACCTGCCTTCTATCAGCGTCTCAAGCATATGGTAAATGATAAGCAACATAGTCGATCAATTGGACCGATGGTAAATCTTACACGACAGCCGGCTGAAGGCCGTTCGCGAGATGGAGGGTTACGGTTTGGCGAAATGGAACGAGATTGTGCCAACGAAGACACACCAATTACGCTGTCAAATGGTCTTAGTGTAAAAATAAAATCGCTCGATGAAAATAATGGATGTGTAAATATTATGGGTTGGAGTGAAGAAAAAAATGGAATGGTTCCCTCTAGACAAGTAGCGTTTATGGATAAAGGAACCCGAGAATGTGTTGAACTAACATATGAAGATGGTAGAAAACTTATATGCACGGAAGACCATCCTGTTTTGACATCTGATAATACCTGGGTTAAAGTTAAAGATATTGAGTTAAATGACACTAAGATTAAGGCAAGTATAACCTGCCCTCTTGTTGATATTAATGAAGAAATTAAAGAATGTGCTGGATGGACGCTTCAATTTGGAACAAGAATACTTGAAACAAATACTCGCGAAGAATTTATAAAAACGCTTGCGTTTGCGCGTATAATTGGATATTTAATTACAGATGGACACATGAATTCCAAAACTAAAAAAGCAAGCTTATTTATAGGACATATGTTAGATGTTGAATCTATAATGAAAGATATTAAACTATTTTGTGAAAGCAAACAAAAAAATTTCATATCTAAAAATTTATATGAAATAAGAATTCCAGCAGAATTTAAAAACGATATTATTCAACTTCCAGGATTAATAAGCGGCAAAAAAGTGAACCAACCTGGAACTCTGCCTGACTTCATATTGGATGAAAAATGCCCTCGCCCTATTGTTCGTGAATTTCTTGCCGGGATGTTTGGTGGGGATGGGCACACTTGTGTTCTTGGAATGCATAGAGGAAAACGAGACATCCTTTCATCAGTTTCATTTTCACAAACTAAAACATACGAACATCGGGCCTCATTACAAAAAATGTTTGAAGATATCCAGAAACTATTAGCGAAATGCGGTATTCATAATACAACTGTTCAAAAACCTAAGGAGACATCATTTTCAAAGAAAAAATTCGAAGCAAAAGATAAAGTAGACAACTCTGGGCGAAGCTTTCAATTGACGCTCCATCTTCCGATTGAACAATTGATCCCATTCTCTGAAAAAGTCGGATTTCGATATTGCTGTCATAAATCTCAACGATTGGAAGCCGGAGTATCTTATCGTCGTCTGCGCGAGGAAGTGACGCGACAACACAACTGGATGGTAAATCGTGTCAATGAAATTACAAAATTTAAAGAGATTAAGGAAAAAACTCCCGAAAAAAATGTTCCAACTAAGAAAGCGATTATACAGGCTGTGGATGAATTGAAGAAAACCGAAGGACTTCTACACGAATATGCTATTCCAAGCACGCACGATATTACCGATCACCTCATCAAAGGAACAGAATTCGGCAAATTCACGGCAAAAGGATTCCCCACCGCCGAAGAATTCCTTGAGAAAATAGGTGCACTAGATTGGTTCAAAAATGAAAGTATGAAATGTCTTCCAAGTCTGGACGATATCGCGGACGATGTGGACGATGTGGATGCGGATGCGGATGCCCAGGATGAAGATCTCGAACCAGGAAACTATGGCGTAACACGCGACTGCGGCTCAATCCCAACAATGAATCTTACTGTCGTCTCAAGAATCCCTGTCGGTCCCAAACAAGTATATGATATTAGTGTAGAAAATACACACTCGTTTCTAGCAAATGGAATCGTCGCACACAATTGTATTGTCTCACACGGAGCGGCAAGATTTACACGCGGACGCTTGTATGATGCTTCAGATAAATATCAAGTCCACGTATGCCGCGATTGTGGTATGATAGCTGCTTACAATGATAAAATGGGAATTCACTGCTGTAGGACTTGCGACAATCGGACAAACTTTGCATATGTAGAAATACCATACGCTTGTAAACTACTATTTCAGGAATTACAGACAATGAATATTGCGCCAAGGATTATGACATAATCGTGTAGTTGTTGAATATTATTTAGGCATCATTTATATATAAAACTATATGATATACTATTTTTAATGTATACTATTTTTAATGTATACTATTTTTAATGTATACTATTTTTAATGTATACTATTTTTAATGTATACTATTTTTATTTACTGTTAATTTTTTAATGTATTTTTATTATAATATAATATAATATAATATAATATAACATAATAAAAATGTCAAACTTAGGAGGTGGTTTACCCGGTATAGCACCAACATTAGTCGGTGGCGGTGCCGGAGCATATGGTGGAAGCGGTATGGTTGGAAGCAGTGAGCGTTCGATTAACCGATTTTCTTTAGTTCAAGCCTGGAATGGTGCCGCTGCTACAGGAATTATAAATGGATACAAGCGCGCTATAGGCCCATTTCGCGTTGTTAATAACGCTGGAGATTTTCTTTCTAGGCAAAATTATACTTCTGGTGGGTCAAATCAGGTAAATAATGTGCGCGGTGGTCTTACAGGCTATAAAGTTCTTGGCGGAGCTATACAGGCACATAAAGATAACACTGGTATTCCGTCCGCTAGTTGTAATCCTAGGTTTGTATATGACGGTTCCGACTATGTTCAGTTTAAAAAATTACAAGCCATAAACCGGAACTACAATGATTACAGTTTTGGAGGTGATCAGTCTAATGCTTCTCAGTCACCTTGGAGACGTATTCACAGAATGTAAAATTATATTATTTATATTTAGTGATTATGTTTCATATAATAAACAATCGTATATATAATAATATTATTATATATACATATAAATATATACAATAATTATTTTACTTACATACATATATACATACATATATACATAATAATGACATCAGTGCCTGTTAAGAAACTACAATACTATTTTAATGGCCCACCATCACAAACAGTTCTTATAAAACAACGCGGAAATAATGGAATACAATCTTGTGTAGCTCCTGCTCCTAACCAGCAATACCCGACCGACCAGACTAGCAATGTAGCAAATGCTCGTGTTTCATTTGTAAACGCGCAAAAGAATTTTTATTCCTCGAATTCGACAAATGTTAACACTAGCAAAGTAGCAAGCAATACAAACTACACCACCAGTATGTTTCATAGTCATTACCAACGTCGCGTATTAGCAGGTAAACCAATTCCTGTTCCTGTTAGTGGTGATCAGTATATCAATATGATTAAGTATAATGCAATCGGTCAATCGGCATATAAAGTCGGTCTCCCACCTAATGCACCGTATCAGACCAAAAATAATGATAGCACGATTCGAAATATCCGTCGTCAAAGATGCCGCAATGGTGGATGCGTAGCACCTAAAAAGAAGGGCGCTATTGATAATCCATTTCAATCAGGTGGATCTTCTCGTATTTCATCAAGTGGAAATCGTCAAATATATGTTTGAAATGTTTAAATAGATGTTTATATACTTGAAGATTATATTCAGATATTTAGATATTTACATATATTATATTATGATATATCCCCCTCTTATAATACATAAAAATTGTAAAAAAAATAGTGTTTCATTATATGGTATACCTTGTCAATGTGTGGAATTAATTCGCAGATATTTTAATTTATATTACGGACTTACATTCGAATCTGTTATAGACGCATATGAAATGTTTTATAAAATTAATTATCTTAGCAATATAGCAAATAAAACTATAACACTAGATACAATTTATGCAGGTTATATTCCTTTGTCAAATAATAGTATATGCGTAGGAGATATTGTTTTCTGGAAGAGAAATATAAAAAATGGTAATTATGGTCACGTAGCAATTGTAGTATATGTGGCAAATGGGACAGTTGTTATAGCTCAACAAAATAGCAGTAAAATTTTTGAAGAATATGATACGTCAGATGTTATTCGAGAAATGAACAAATCCGATTCTCCATTTTTAGGAATAAAACGACTTCCAAATTTTGTAATTATTCCACAACAAATACAAATACAATTACAAACCAATTAATTATATAATTATTATTCTATTTTATTCTATTTTATTCTATTCTATTTATTCCATTTATTCTATTTATTCCATTTATTCCATTTATTCTATTTATTCTATTTATTCTATTTTATTTTATTATTTTATTATATAATAAAATGATGTTTACTAAGTATTTAGTCGAGTTTTTGGGAACTCTGTTCTTTTTGTATATAATCATCGCCACCAACAATGCCCTTGCGATCGGTGCCGCTCTTGCTTTAGCTATTTACCTCGGAGGAAAGATTTCTGGTGGCAATTTTAACCCTGCTGTTTCAGTGATGATGGTTATGGCTGGCAAGTTACCCAAGC